>ERZ1645192.1305-NODE-1305-length-20835-cov-5.946487_pt1 | contig 20835 bp, 16 predicted proteins | sample MGYA00575354_ERZ1645192 | MGnify/ENA primary metagenome ERZ1645192 (study PRJEB40844, sample SAMN11349763) | freshwater sediment metagenome | isolation source: river sediment | host: Sediment | place: India: Faizupur Khadar , New Delhi | collected 2017-02-21 ... | reverse complement strand
TGAAAGCCGAAGGATACACCATTCTGAAAGCGTTCAATATTGCCAAAGAAAACGATTACGAAGCCTACGCACAATATTGCAACTACTTTCTGTTCGACACACCTTCGGCACAACATGGTGGAACCGGACAGAAGTTCGACTGGACATTGCTCGAAAACTATAAAGGCACGACTCCATTCCTGCTTAGCGGCGGTATTGGCCCTGATGATGCAGAAGCGCTAAAACAAATCGATCATCCACAATTTGCCGGAATCGACATCAACAGCAAATTTGAGATAGAGCCGGGGGTCAAGGACATGAGTTTAATTGGAAAGTTTATGGATGAAATAAAACACAAAGAACACTAAGGATTATCACAAAGGTCACAAAATTCTTGGTGTTCCTTCGTGAAAAACTTCGTTCCCTTTGTGTTTCAAAACAAAGAATAATAAATCAGAAATAATAAATAACGAATGAGTTACTTAGCAAACGAAAACGGTTACTACGGCGAATTTGGGGGAGCATTTATCCCCGAGATGTTGCAGCCCAATGTGGATGCGCTGAAAGCCTGTTACCGCGAAATTATCGACTCGTACGAGTTTAAAAAGGAGTTTATCGACCTATTGAAAAATTACGTAGGCCGCCCGTCGCCATTGTACTTTGCCAAACGCTTGAGCGAACACTACGGCGCACAAATTTTCTTGAAGCGCGAAGATTTGAACCACACCGGTTCGCACAAGGTGAACAACACCATTGGGCAGATACTTCTGGCCAAGAAAATGGGCAAAACCCGTATCATTGCCGAAACAGGTGCCGGTCAGCACGGTGTTGCAACAGCTACGGTTTGTGCGCTGATGAACCTCGAATGCGTGGTGTATATGGGCGAACTTGACATTGAGCGTCAAATGCCCAACGTGAAACGCATGGAGATGCTGGGTGCGAAAGTCGTTCCGGCACTGAGCGGAAACAAAACATTGAAAGACGCTACCAATGAGGCACTCCGCGATTGGATCAACAATCCGGAAGACACTTATTACCTGATTGGTTCGGTGGTTGGACCGCATCCTTACCCCGAGATTGTTGCCAAGTTCCAATCGGTAGTTAGTGAAGAAATTGGATGGCAGCTCGACGAACAGATTGGCCGTACTGCTCCCGATTATATTTTGGCTTGTGTAGGCGGCGGAAGCAACGCTGCTGGCGTGTTCTATCATTACCTCGACGATGAAAGTGTAAATCTAGTAGCCATTGAGGCGTCGGGCATGGGCGTTCACTCGGGTGAAACTGCTGCTGCAATTGCGCTTGGACAGGTGGGGTACATACACGGTTCAAAAACCATGTTGATGCAAGATGATGACGGACAAATTATTGAACCGTATTCAATTTCTGCAGGATTGGATTACCCGGGCATTGGACCGTTACACGCGCACCTGGCTAAAACAGGCAGGGCCCGCTTTATCGATGCAACCGATCAGGAAGCATTGGATGCAGCTTTTTTGTTAACCCAAATCGAAGGAATCATTCCAGCTCTCGAATCGGCTCATGCATTGGCCGGCTTGAACAAACTCGACCTAAAACCCACCGACGTGGTGGTTGTAAACATCTCGGGACGAGGAGATAAAGATATGGATACGTATATTAAACACATGAAATAAAAAAGAGAAAGCAATAGAATGCAATGGAAAGCAATTGCTTTCAACTGCCTTCGATTGCTTTCAATTCAAATTTTTCAAAATGAACAAACTGCAACAAAAATTTCGAGATAAAAAGGAGAGCCTGCTTACGGTTTATTTCACCGCAGGTTATCCCGAGTTGAACGATACGGGCACTATCATCAAGGAACTTGAAGCAGCCGGTGCCGACATAATTGAAGTAGGAATGCCGTTCAGCGATCCGGTTGCCGATGGGCCAACCATTCAAGCAAGCAGCTTGAAAGCGCTCCAAAATGGTATGAGCATCAAAAAATTGCTCGAACAGTTAAAAGCCATCAAGGATGAGGTGACGGTTCCAATTTTGCTGATGGGCTACATTAACCCGATATGGAAGTTTGGTGTCGAAGACTTTATGGCTGCCTGCGAAGAGAGCGGAGTTTCGGGCCTGATTCTTCCCGACATACCACTGAATGAATACCTACGCGATTACAAACCGTTGTACGAAAAACACAACTTGAGTAACGTGTTCCTGATTACGCCACAAACAAGCGAAGAACGCATCCGTGCTTACGATGAAGCTTGCAACGGCTTCATTTACATGGTTTCATCTGCATCTACAACAGGTGCGAATAAAACGGTTGACGAAGAGAAGCAAGTCGCTTACTTCAATAGAGTGAAGGCCTTGGGGTTAAAGAATCCTACACAGATTGGCTTTAATATCAAAGATAAAGCTTCGTTCGATCGAGCTTGCAAGTATGCCAATGGCGGCATTATCGGTTCGGCTTTCATTAATAAACTTTCGGAAGAAGGTGATTTAAGAACGAAAGTGCGAGAGTTTGTAAGTAGTATTCGGTGATTGAATTGTGAACTATGTGCCTATTGTGGTGGAAGTATTTAAACCACAGTAGGCACAATAGCTAATCGATTATGCCACCCTCTCCGCCTGTTTCTGACCAAGCTCCAAAAGGAATTCCGGGGCAAAGTTGGCTTCGTTTGCCCAAATTATAGTATTCAGTTTTATTTCAAAATTTTGAAAGTAATTGACATCCAGCAGTGGCCTGAATATCTTGCGGTGATCATTCAATATTGTATTTTTGAGATCAACTAAGATTTCATCGCCGTTATTAAAGGTTAAGAAAACCCTATAACCGCCTTTATATACTGCATTTGTTACTTTTAAAATCATATCCAATTTACTCTAATGGTGCAATCTTAAAAAAATCTCCAGTCGTACGAATTGAATTCCAATCTTGTAAAAGTTCGTCTTTATGCAATTCGTACCATTCCATTACAAGATTTAATGCTCGTTTTGGAAATTTTCCTTCAATTATTCCAGAGTGAATTTCAACAATGATATCGTAATCTCCATATTTTGCATGAAAATGAGGAGGGTTGTGTTCATTGAAATTCATAAAAATAATAATTCCTAAAAAACGACTTAACTCTGGCATAAATTTCGATTTTCACAAAGATAAGACTTTATGGATGTATGAACAACTTCATTTGTTTTGGTGCAGCCATCATCAAAAAAATTAAAACAATCCAACTTTACACTTCAGCTCTCATTTTTAGCACTTCGGTAAAATTTTGACCATACATTTTTCGTATAGGTCGTTAATTCGCGTCCTGAAATAGAATAAAACAGATACTGAAATGAGAAAAATGAATAGCCTTATTCTGAGTGTATTGTTGGGTGTTTCGGTTGTGTCGTGCCGCCCCAAAGAACACGTTCAGCCCGACATTGTGCGAAACGTAAAAGTAGCCTACCCTACTGCTGACTCGCCTGTTTCGAACCGCGAATTCTCGGGAACCATTCAAGAAGCAGCCGAAGTGAACTTGGCCTTCCGTGTTGCAGGACCAATCAAAAACGTGTACGTTAAGCAAGGCGATTTTGTAAAGCAAGGTAGTTTGATTGCCGAAATTGATCCACGCGACTACGAAATTCAAGCGGGTGTGTACAAGGCTCAATATCAACAGGTAAAAAGTGAATATGAACGCCTTGCAGAATTGAACAATCGAAAAAGTGTTTCGGACAACGACTTCGAAAAAGCAGTGGCCGGCGAAAGTATGTTGCGCATGAAGTTGCAAAACGCCAACGATCAGCTGAATGATACCAAGTTGTATGCGCCTTTCTCTGGATACATCCAATCGGTTAAATATCAGAAAGGTGAAATGATCAATACGGGTATGACCGTTGCAACTTTGCTTGATGTCAAATCGTATTTGGTTGAAGTCGATTTGCCCATGTCGTTTTTCGTTCGTAAAAACGATTTCATTCAATTTAGTTGCAAGCAATCGATGTTCTCCGACACAGTTTATCCGTTACAGTTAGTTGGTTATCAAATGAAAGGAAACAGCAATCAATTGTATCGGACCACATTTAAGCTCGATCCGAAGCTGAACCCACAATTGGTTCCCGGAATGAATGTACAGGTTTTGATTGATTACCAAAACCAAATTGAAAACCCGTTGGTGATTCCCATTTCGGCCTTGATAAATGAAGAAGGTAAAACCTTTGTTTGGAAATTCGACGAAAAAACATCGACCGTTCAAAAGCAATTGGTCGAAACCGATGGGATTGCTGGCGAAGGCAGTATTCGGGTCGTATCTGGCTTGAATTCAACTGATTTAATAATAGTATCTGGAGTAAACGTTTTGCGCGAAGGCGAAGTTGTGAAGCGCTTGGAACCCACTTCGGCTACCAATGTTGGAGGACTCATGTAATGCATATCTCCGAATCGATTTTTAAACGAAAGGCCGTCTTCTATTTCTTGTTGGTGTGCATCGTTGTAGGCGGTGTGTTATCGTTCCGTTCCATCAGCAAGCTCGAAGACCCCGAAGTTGTGATTATACAAGCCCGTGTAGTCACAATTTATCCAGGAGCTTCGGCCCATGAAGTGGAGCTTCAGGTTACCGATGTATTAGAAAATGAACTCAATACTCTTTCCGACGTAAACGTAATTCTTTCAAAATCGGAAGACAATGTGTCGATGATTACCGTTGAGTTGGAAAATACTGTACCCCAAAAGAGATGCAGCAACGTTGGGAGTTTATGCGCAGAAAAGTGAATGCTGCTGCATCCCGATTGCCGCAAGGTGCTCAACCTCCAATTGTTATTGATGATTTTGGTGATGTGTACGGCATGTTTTACGCAATGACGGCCGAAGGCTATTCCTATGAAGAAATGAATAACTACGCCGAATATGTGAAGCGCGAAATGCTTTCAATAAAAGGCGTAAACCGTGTTCAAATATATGGCAATCAAACGCCTGTGGCCGATATTATTATCTCTACCGAAACGATGGGCCAAATGGGAGTTTTTCCCATTCAAATCATGTCTGCCATTGCTGGTCAAAATCAAATGGTGTATCCAGGTGTCCTTGAATCGGGCGATCAGTTAATTCGAGTCGATGTTAGCGACAAGATTAATTCAATCGACGATTTGCGCAACATTGTGATCAAGAGTGTGGATGGAAAGCAATTTCGATTGGGCGATATTGCCACCGTTCAGAAAGGATACAGCAGCCCTATGCGGAACACCATGTTCTTGAACAACCAAAAAGCATTGGGAATTTCAATTTCAATGGAAAGTGGTGACAACATCATCACATTGGGCGAAAAAGTTGAGAAGAAGTTGAGTGAAATTCAACCCAATTTACCCGTTGGAATTCAATTCGAAAAGGTTTTTTTCCAGCCCGACAAAGTTAAAGACTCGATTGATGGTTTTATGTGGAACTTGGTGGCTTCTGTGGCCATTGTGATTGTTGTTTTGATGTTGACCATGGGATTGCGCAGCGGTATCATTATTGGCATTGGATTGATATTAACTGTATTGGCAACTTTCCCAATTTTATTGGCCGCTGACGGTACTTTGCAACGTATTTCGTTGGGCGCTTTTATCGTTGCCATGGGAATGTTGGTCGACAATTCCATTGTTGTTCTCGATGGCATTCTGGTTGACCTGAAGAATGGAATTAAACGTCGCAAGGCTCTCACGCGTTCGGCCAGGCGTACAGCTATGCCCCTGTTAGGAGCTACACTCATTGCAGTTTCAGCGTTTCTGCCCGTTTATCTTTCGAAAGATACTGCAGGAACCTATGCTCGCGATTTGTTTGTTGTTCTTTGTATTTCGCTTTTAATCAGTTGGATCCTGGCTTTGACCCAAGTGCCATTGTTTTCGGATAAACTTCTCAAAAGCAATACAAGCAATTCAAATCCAACAGAAAAAGAAAGCAAAATGCACCGAGCAGTTCGGGTTGTATTGTCTTATCTTATAAATCATAAAATAGCAACCATCGCAGGGGTAACAATCCTGATGGGATTGGCTGGTTTGAACGTTAAAAACATCAAAAACACGTTTTTCCCCGACTTCAATTACAACCAAGTTTACGTTGAATATCTTTTGCCCGATGGGACAAACCCGAATCGGGTAAACCAAGATTTGCATGAAATAACCGAACATTTTCTTTCGATGAAAGAGGTTAAAATGGTGGTTAGCAGCCAAGGAATGACGCCATCGCGCTATTGTTTGGTTCGTGCAATTGGCGAAGGTGGCGATAACTATGGCGAGCTCATCGTAAATTTCGAAGACTACGATACGATGATCGAGATGAAACCTGTTCTGGAAAAATACCTGAACGAAAATTATCCCGATGCCTATATCCGAATCCGAAAATACAATCTTTCTATCAAAGCTTCGCACACAGTTGAAGTTGAATTCAGGGGGCCCGATCCAGCTGTTCTGCACAAATTAAGCCAACAGGCTCAGGCAATTATGAAGCAAAACCCTTATGTGGATAAGTATACCATCAGCGACGATTGGAATCCAATGGGAAAATCGATTTTAGCAAAATACGATCAAACATTGGCCAGCCAAGCGGGTGTAAGCCGTTCCGATTTGAGCAATGCTTTATTGGCTGCAACAAGTGGCATTCCTTTGAGCAAGTACTACGAAGGGCAAACAGAATACACAATTCAATTGAAAACACGCGAAAACGATGGAACAAATCCCCAGGATTTGAACGACATACCCGTTTGGAGCATGTTGCCCAATATTGGGAAGATTCAAGAATCCGATGTTGTGGATGTAATGACCGGAGTAAAAACCATCGATGAGATTGCAGGCGAAGTCATTAAGCCTGTCCCCCTAAGTTCAGTTGCCTCTGGTGCGAACCTAAACTGGGAAGAAACTTTGATTCGTCGAACCAACGGGCAACGTTCCATTCAAGCGCAATGCGACCCCATCGAAGGCTGTAGCCCTGCCTTGGTACGCAAGTCGATTATAAATGAAATTGAAGCCATTGATTTACCCGAAGGATATAGTTATGAGTGGGTTGGAGAATATGAGATGCAAAATAGTGCCCTGAAAAATATCATCAGCTTTTTGCCCATATCGATCATGCTTATTGTTCTCATCCTTATTGTGTTGTTTAACGATTTGAAAAAGCCGGCCATTGTATTGTTGTGCATTCCGTTAACAGCCATTGGCATTGTACCTGGCTTAATATTAACAGGTTCGCCTTTCACTTTTATGGCCATTGTTGGTGCCATTGGATTGCTGGGCATGCTCATCAAAAACTCAATTGTACTTCTCGACGAAATTGAGAAGCAAATTGGCGAAGGCGTACCACGGTATACTGCGTTGGTCAATTCGACCATCTTGCGTACTCGCCCTGTCATAATGGCTTCACTCACAACTATTTTAGGGATGTTGCCTTTATTTGCAGATCCGATGTACAGTAGCATGGCCGTAACCATCATTAGCGGATTGCTTGTAGGAACGATCATCACACTCATTTTTGTACCCATTTTGTATGCATTCTTCTTTCATATAAATAAAAATGAAGCAGAAATTCAAACAATCGCAACGAATGCAAATGAAATAAACGAATCAAAATAAAACGAAAATGAATAAATATATTATATATACATTGCTGTTATTTAGCAACTTGTGCGCTCATGCGCAAGAAATGCTTTCGCTTGAGGAGTGCCGGAACAGGGCCATTGAACATAGCGACGAATTGAAGATTGCCCAATTTCAATTTGAAAAAGCGAAAGCCGAACGGGCAGCCATGAAAACGCACTACCTGCCTTCGCTGGCCGGTAGTGCTAATGGGGTTTACCTTCACAAAAATATTGAAATGGAGTTGTATCTTCCGACGGTCGTTCCAAATCCTACTACAGGTGAACTGGTTCCCAATGTAATGGCTAATCCAACGACTGGCGAACCCATAGTTGGTGCCGATGGAAACCCCATTTTCAACATGTATGCTTGGCTGCCTCTCGAAATAAGTTTAAAAGGTGCTTATTTGGCCGGAATTTCGTTGGAACAACCCATTTACACGGGCGGAAAAATTACTGCAGCGAATACCATGACCCAAATTGGGATGGAAATGGCAAACGACAACATCGAATTGCAGCGTGCTAAAATACTGTACGATACCGATCAAGCGTATTGGCTTTTCGTCTCGGTTCAAGAGAAAGTAAAATTGGCCGAATCGTACAATAAACTGCTTCAACAATTGGAAGAACGTGTACAATTGTCGCACAAAACGGGATTGATCACTCAAAATGAAGTACTTAAAGTGAAGGTAAAGCACAACGAAGCCAAGCTTCAACTTCAGAAAGCTCGCAACGGATTGGAATTGACGCGCATGGCTTTGTGCCGTCAAGTTGGGCTGCCCTTGGAAACAAAAATCGCAACAACCGACAGTGTGACAATCGGTTCCATTCAGTTCGCATCAATCGACGATCAAGCCGATGTTACCAACCGCCCGGAGTTCAAGCTTATGCAAAAGAACGTAGGTTTGGCGCAACAACAAATCAAGTTGGCTCGAGCTGATTTTCTTCCAACTGCTGGATTAAGTGTTGGTTACAATTATGTTGGGGGAATTGAATTTGGAAATGCCGATTACAGCTCGTCAAATGCGAGTGTTTTGGCAACGGTGAAAATCCCCATTTTTCATTGGGGCGAAGGAAAGCAAAAACAACTAGCTGCACAGCTCGAACATTCTATGAAACAACAAGAAATGAACAAAAATACCACCTTGATGAAGCTTGAAATTGAGCAAGCGAGGCTGAATGCGCTCGATGCTCAAACCCGGGTACAATTGGCTCAAGAAGCGTTGAAACAAGCCGATGAAAACCTAAGAGTTCACACTGACAACTACGAAGTGGGCATGGCTGTATTAACCGACTTACTTGAAGCTCAGGCCCAATGGCAGCAAGTTTATAGCGAGTTAATTGAAGCGAAGGCCGATATGAAGTTGAAAGAAACCGCTTGGCAAAAGGCTTTGGGAATTCTAAACTAAAGTGAGAGGGCGGAAATCTTCAATTTTTGGTTAGTTTTGAAATTCAGAAAAATGTAAACCATGATTTCGAAAGAACTCAAATTTATCAGTGAATTGTCGTGCTATAAACCTCGTTCGATTTTATTTCGAATAGGTGCTGTAAGTGCTGTAGCATTGGTATTTAGGCTGGTTTCCACTTTTTTGTTTATCGAAACCTGGGGTCAGATTCCGATTGGGCAATACATTCGTGTTGTGATTGTGTTCAATATTCTAACCGAAGCCAATGTATTGCTCGATAATTTTTCGGAGCGTTTCTTCCCCATTCCTTCCAAGATCAAACTCAGGGTTTTATTGCATTTTATCCTGAGTTTGACCATTGGTTTCATGGCCATTTTTTATTTCGAAAGGCAGTTGCACTCGTTCGAGTTGTTGCAACAACCGTTTACTTGGCTCATGTTTGCATTTGGGCTCATCTTTGTTTTCATTTTGATTGTAATTTCAATCAGTTTACGAATTGTTACACAGTGGCTTGCATCGCAGCGTGAGGTTGAAGAACTTCGACGTTTGCAAATGAAAAATGATTACAATGCGCTTCAAGATCAGCTCAATCCGCATTTCTTGTTCAACAATTTGAGTGTGTTAAAGTCTATGATTCTGTACGATCCGAACGCAGCTGTGGCCTTCACCCAAAATTTCACCGACACGTATCGCTATGTGTTGCAAAACAGAGATCGCACGACCGTTCTTCTTTCCGAAGAAATTGATTTTATACACGCTTACCTCGATCTGCACCGCGAACGATTGGGCGATGCCTTGCATGTTGAAATGAATGTCGAAGCTCGTTTTTTGAGCCGGCGCATTCCGCCACTTTCGCTTCAACTTTTAGTCGAAAATGCGATAAAACACAATATTGTATCAAAAAATCAGATACTTACAATTCGTATATATTCACAAAACGAATGGATTGTTGTTGAGAATAACCTGCAACCCAAAGATTCGTCCTATTCAACCTCGAAGGGATTGAAAAACTTGAGTGCACGCTATGAGCTTTTGACCGAACAAAAAGTACGAATAATTCAAAATGAATTGATTTTTAAAGTTGAATTACCGATTCTTTAATATTGCGAGCAATGAATGTATTAATTATTGAAGATGAATTACATAACATGCGAATGCTTACCGACATGCTTGTCAAATTACGCCCCAATTGGAATGTGGTAGGGCAACTTGATTCTGTAAAACAATGTGTCGATTTCTTAAGTGACAATCCGCAGCCCGAACTCATTCTGATGGACATCCAGTTAAGCGACGGAGTTTGTTTTTCAATTTTTGAGCAGGTAGAAGTTCGCAGTAGCATCATTTTCACAACAGCATTTGACAATTATGCTATTCAGGCTTTTAAGGTGAATAGCATTGATTATCTGTTAAAACCAGTAAAAGAAGCCGACTTGGAGAAGGCTTTAATCAAATTGGAAGATTTGCGTCAACCGCCTAAGCCTCAATTCGATTACAACGAAATAGTACAAGCCATCAAAAAGGGGCAAAAAGAATATCGAAAACGGTTTTTAATTTCAGCTGGCAATAAATATTATAAGTTGGATACCAATGAAATAGCTTGCTTTACAAGTGAAAATAAAATCACAACTGCTTGTACGTTTTCAAACGAAAAACATGTAGTCGATTTTTCGCTCGACCGTTTGGAAGAAGAACTCGATCCCGACCAATTTTTTAGGGCCGACCGCAAAACGATCATTCACATTGACCTTATTTCAAGGTTCGAAGATTATTTTGGAAGTAAGTTGGTGGTGCGTCTCAAAAGTCCCATAAACGATAAAATTACCATAAGCCGTTTGCGGGCTTCGGCCTTTAAAATGTGGATTGGAAAATAGCAATTAGCTCATAATTAGTGAGGATATTTCATTGGAATGAGTTCCCCATCGAGCATCAACTGAGCATTTAATGCCATAGCAGCCATTTCGTCTTCGCCGGCAAACACTTCAACCGGGGCTAAAAAAGATACGCGTTCGCAAATTTCGTTTACGATCCATTCGCTGCGTGCAATTCCTCCCGTTAAAATAATGGCGTCGATCTTTCCTTTGAGCACTGGAGCCATTTCGCCGATGGCTTTGGAAACTTGGTAGCAAAAAGCATCGATCAGCAATTTGGAATTGGCGTCACCTTCCAACGCCTGATCTTCAATCTCCAACATGCTATTTGTTTGCAAATAAGCAACTAACCCTCCTTCGCCTGTTACCATTTTTCGGATTTCTTCTTCCGAGAAATTTCCAGAAAAACAAGCTTCAATTAGCTGTCCTGCTGGCAATGTGCCGCTTCGTTCGGGGCTAAAAGGGCCTTCGCCGTCCAAGGCATTGTTAACGTCAATCACGCGTCCTTTTGAGTGAACGCCTACCGAAACGCCGCCCCCCATGTGCGCAACAATCAGATTTAAAGAATTGTACGCAACGCCTTTTTTGCGAGCAAATAACCTTGAAACGGCTTTTTGATTCAATGCATGAAAAATGGAGCGTCGTTCGAAACGAGGATGTCCTGCAATGCGCGCAACATCTTCAAGTTCATCGGTCACGACTGGATCGGCAATAAACGCTTCAGCTCCAGGAATTTCTTTTGCCAAGGCGTGTGCTATCAATGGTCCTAGATTCGAAGCATCTTCAAGACGTCCTCATGAGGAATCGTATTTCCGGCATCAGCCTGGGCAAGACTTCGTTCCAATGCTTCCCTAAGATTGTCGCTCAAATCATCGGCCCAGTCGTGCCCTGTTTGTGCTTCGAGAATAGAACGCACCTGGTACAACGCCGCTTCGTCGTTAACCTGATCGATTAACTGGTGCAATTCCTCTTTCAGTTTTGAGTATTCCATTGATAATATTTTCCTCAAAAATAAGCATTTATGAACAGAACAACAACGCCGGCATTATCAGTTCGGCTTTCGCCAAGTCTTCTAAGTCTTGCTGCCGTAGTCGCACCCCCGGCAACTTCTCCAATAATTAATACTTTATCTGATTCCCCTTTAGCCTTTCTAATTAAAGAATATCGCACAATCTGGCCTTTTCATTTTCTTGTTTTTTTTAAACTACTTATAACATAATTGCTTTAACCGATGATAAAATTGGCTAGTTTTACCACTTCATCTTGAAATAAAAAGAATATGGCAGCAAAGGTTTCTATTGGAGTCGATATAGGAGGTACAAATACTGAATTTGGCATTGTTGACGGCGATGGTAAAGTCATCGAAAGGGCAATGATCACTACTCCTAAAAAAGATAATATTAATCAGTTTATCGACGATTTATCGACGGGGATAAAGAGACTTGTTTCAAAATACAGTGATTTTGATTATCAGGGTATCGGAGTTGGTGCACCTGATGGAAATTTCTACAAAGGGACTATTGAGCATGCCTCAAACCTGCCGTTTCAAGGGGTGATCCCTTTTGTTTCCTTATTGAAAGAACGGTTTCCTGAAATGAAAAAGATTGCCCTGACCAATGATGCAAATGCTGCAGCCCTGGGTGAAATGCTTTATGGAGGAGCTAAGGGGATGAAAAATTTTATCATGATAACCATTGGGACAGGTCTTGGAAGTGGTTTTGTGGTGAATGGTGAACTTATGTATGGTAGTGATGGCTTTGCGGGTGAGCTTGGTCACGTTACGGTAACTTCTGAGGGTAGGGAATGTGGTTGCGGACAGTTTGGTCATCTCGAAACCTATTGCTCTGCAACGGGTATGGTTCGTACGGCCTTCGAATTGTTGTCGCATCACAACGCAACAGAAAGTTTGTTGGCCAACAAAAGTTTCAACCAAACAACGTCCAAAGATATTTTTGATGCCGCCAAAAAAGGCGATGAAATTGCCCTTACTGTTTTTGAAATTACCGGTGACATTCTTGGTCAGGCTCTTGCTGATGCTGTGCATATCTCAAGTCCGGAAGCGATTTTCCTTTTTGGCGGGCCTGTTGCCTCAGGCGAATTGCTTTTCAAACCTGTTCGCGAGTCAATGGAAAGCCACCTGATGCCTATGTTTCGGGGTAAGGTTAAGGTATTGCCGTCTAGGTTACGTCAGGGAGAAGCAGCGATCTTGGGTGCCAGTGCATTAGTTTATAAGTAATAGCAATATACCTCTGAATATAAAAAAACCTCACCGTTTGCGATGAGGTTTTTTTTATTCAGCTTATTCTATAAAATCGTTTCGCAAGACCCTGAACTCGGTGCGCCGGTCGAGGCTTTTTGCAATTTCCTTTTGTTCGTCGGTTTGAAGTTTATTAATGTATTCTTCTGAAAGTTCATCGCCGGCACTAAAAAAATCATATTGCTTGGCCATCTTCTTTGTGACTTTCTTTGGCCATGTTTCACCATAGCCTTTGGCTACTAGTCTGGCAGGATTTATGCCTTTCGAAATAAGATGGTTGACAACAGATTGGGCCCGTTTTTGCGAAAGTTCCGAGTTAAACTGCGCGCTACCTACAAAGTCGGTGTGCGACATAATTTCTATAACAATTGTCGGGTTCAGCTCAAGTAACGTGACTAAACTGTCGAGCGACTGAATGGAGCCAGGCAAAAGGTCGAACTTGCCAAATTCGTAATTAATATTGTCGACATTGATCGGGGCATCGGTTGGGGTGAGGCGCAGGCTAACATCGAAATTTTTACTGTCTTCGAGCCCCACGGTGGAAATTATCTTTTTAGCATTCAAGAAACCTTCTTTAAATGCAGCAAAAATATATTCAGTTTCGGGCTGCATGCGAAATTGGAATTTGCCATCTTCGGAACGTACTTTCAGGTTGGTTCCATCGGTTCCTATAACCCTCAGGTAGGCATCTTTTACCCGTGTGTCGCTTTCTGTGTTAACGATCTCGCCTTCGGTGCGGTATACTTTTGGAGGCAAAATGAACGAGTAAAGGTCGTCGCTTAGCGAGCCTTTTCTGTTCGACGCAAACATACCCTGGTCTTTGCCCGGCAAAAAAGTTATGCTAAAATCGTCGCCGGTTGAATTGATTGGCGATTGCATATTTTCGACCACCAGCCCATGGGTTCCTTCGTAAGCTTTTAATATGTCGTAACCGCCCATACCCGGGTGGTAATCAGAAGAAAAGTACAATTCGCCATTGTCGCGGATAAAGGGAAACATCTCATTTCCGGGAGTGTTAATCTCGGGGCCAAGGTTGGCGGGTTCGCCCCATTTGTCGCTAAGCTTGTCTACTTTCCAAATGTCGTTTCCTCCGTAGCCACCGGGTTTGTCGGAAACGAAATAAAGGGTAAGCCCGTCTTTCGAAAGAGATGGATGGGCAACAACAAGACTATCTCCAAGAATCTCAACACTAGTCGGTTCCGACCATGTGTCCTTGCTCTTTTGTGTTTCGTATATTTCTGCCCCCATGGCTTTTGCCTTGTCGAATCGGCAGCGGGTGAAAAACATCAGACTTCCATCGGCCGAGAGGGTTGGCGCACCTTCGTCGTTGGGTGTATTAATAAGTTCTTCGTTGTCAATTAGCTCTGGTTTCTCCCATTTTTGTTTCTGGATATCGAAATATGATTTCCACAGGTCGCCGTTTCGTTGCCCTGTAATTCGGCTTTTTTTTCTTCCGGTAGCTCCGTCGCGTGTTGATGTGAAAATGAGGCTATTATCGAGGCCTCCAACATATGCCGGGGAGTAATCGGCAAATCGCGAGTTGAGGTTTTTTTCTTGGGTCACAATAAAACGGGTTGGCTTTTCTTCCCAAATTGGGGTTAACTCACATGATTTTATCCCGTTTTGGGCCTCCTTGTTTTCGGGAAAGCTATCAAGATATTGTTTGTAATTTTGAATGGCTTCGGGATATTTTCCATTGAAACGCAGCGAATGGGCATACTTTAATACCAAGGTTGAATCGGCACTGAACTTTTTTGTAATAAGGTTCTTAAACCGAGGCTCAGCTTTTTTGTAATCACCAATACGCCAGTACGAGAGGGCAATTTTGTGATCTATTTCCATCCTCAATGCCGGGTCTTTTTCTTTTCGCGAGGCATCTTGCAATTCTTTTATAGCGTTGTAATATTCACCAATTTCGTACGTCTTCATGGCGGTGCGGAACGAGTTACATCCCGAAAATGTCAGAAGGATTAAAAATGAGATAAATAGTTGGGCAAACGATCTCTTCATACAATTAATTTCAAAAACGGGTTAAAAATAACGATTTTTCGTTGAAACCCCCGAAGTTCTGTTTTCGTTACCTTTATTAACGTTCTTTTTATTGAAATGGTATGTTAAAAGGTACTTCCAATGCTGAAAATTTCGCCTGCTTTTCCCTTAAATGTTTTCTCTTTTCCGTTGTATCTCACCTTAACAGGGTTTCCTTTTAACGACCTGATTGTTGCCGAAAGCAATTTCCCGTTTTTCCATTCCATGTCGACCTCGAATGCCCCGCGGGCTTTAAGCCCCGAGACTTTCCCGTTCGACCATGCCGATGGCAGTGCTGGCAGCAGGTCAATGGCGTTGGCATGGCTTTGAAGCAACATTTCAGCAATGCCTGCTGTTGCTCCAAAATTACCGTCGATTTGAAAGGGTGGGTGGGTATCGAACAAATTGGGTTTTGTTGATTTTTGCAGCAAGGCTATCATGTTTTCGTATGCTTTTTCGCCATCTCCGAGCCGGGCAAAAAAGTTAATGATCCAAGCGCGGCTCCAGCCGGTGTGCCCTCCGCCGTGCGATAAACGGTAGTCAATTGTTTTTCGGGCTGCTGCAGCCAGTTCGGGGGTTTCTGTTGGGGTAATCTCATTGCCCGGATGTAATCCATACAGGTGTGATATATGCCGGTGACCAGGTTCTGGCTCTTTAAATTCTTCTGTCCATTCCATTATCCGTCCATCGCTTCCAATTTTTAAGGGGCTCAACTTGTTTAAGACCGATTCAAGTTCTTTCCTGAATTTCTTGTCTTTTTTCAAGATTTTGGCTGCCGAAATAGTGTTGTTCAGCAACTCGCGAGTTATCGACATATCCATGGTTGGTCCCATGGTTATATTTGAAATTAAACCATCGGGGGTTTCGAATTTGTTTTCGGGTGAACTCGAAGGGCCTGTAACCAGATATCCGGTTTTGGGATCGATGGTCAGGTAGTCGATAAAAAATATTGAAGCTTCTTTCAGTATTTCATAGTTTTTTTCAAGGAAATCGATGTCTTGTGTGAAAAGATAATGCTGCCATATGTGAGAACAGCACCAGGCGGCACCCATGGGCCACATTCCCCATTCGGCCTTGCCAACTGCAGTTGTCCAGTACCATGCATCGGTGTCAAAGTGGGCAACAAAACCCCGGCTGTTATACATGTTCCGAGCGGTTTCGCGTCCGTGCCTTCGCAAGCTGTCGGTTAGGGCAATAAATGGTAAGTGGCATTCTGAAAGATTGGTAACCTCGGCAGGCCAATAATTCATTTGTATATTGATGTTGATATGGTAATCGGCACTCCAGGGAGGAATCAACCCGTCGGCCCATATACCTTGAAGGTTTGCAGCAAGGTCTCCTTCGCGCGAACTGCTGATCAGCAGGTATCTTCCAAAGTTAAAATATGTAGCCATCAGGTCGTTATCTGGTTCGCCTTCTTGTATTAGCGCAAGGCGCTTGTTGGTTGGGAGCAGTGATTTTTCCTTTCCACCCAAGTCGAGGTTAACTCTTTGATAGTATTGCTGATAGTCGGCAATATGTCTGGCTTTTAATTCATCGTATGTCTTTTGTGTTGCATTTTTGAGGTTGCTCAGGCTCTTGCTTTCCGGATCATCTCCCCAATAATTTGTGGCTGCTGTAAAGAAAAGGTATACAGTAGTTGCTTTGTTTATAAGCAAACTGTCGCCCGATTCAACGATTTCTCCATCATCGGTTTTTGCTTCAAGTGCGGCAAAGTATTTTACGCCGGGGTTTATCCCTTGCATATCAATGTCTCCGGCAGTAACTTGACCGGTCATGGTAATGTGGTTATTGTCGCTATTAATTGCTGCATCTTTAGGGCGGCTTAGTCTAACCCCCAATGAGAGACCGTTCTTCCGGGTTGAACTTATTTTCATTACCATAACCTGGTCGGCAGCACTCGAGAAGTATTCGCGTGAATATTCTGCATCATCAGCAGTGTATGTTACTTTTGCCAACGCTTGTTCCAGACATAGTTCGCGACGGTAGTTTTCTGTTTTTTTGGTAGAGGGGAAACTAATGTGCAAATCGCCAAGGGTTTGATACATGTTCCAGTTGTTTATGCCCATAAACTCATTTTCAGTGATTTCCTGAGCGCGGGAATATTCCCCGTTGAAAAGCATTTTACGTATTTCGGGCAATATTTTCCATGCCTCGGGTTTATCGGTAAATTGGTAGCGGCTACCGGTCCAAAGCGATTCCTCGTTAAGTTGAATCCGTTCATTTTCTACGCCTCCGAAAATCATCCCGCCCAGACGTCCGTTCCCAATTGGAAGGGCAACCTCCCATTCTTCGGCGGGTGTATCGAGCCAAATAGTATGTCCCCCGAATGACGAAATACACATGCATAAAAATGCAATACTGATGAAATGCTTCATATCGATTGTTTTTCTCAAAAGTAACCAATCTACGGAATTCAGTATTGACAAAAATGCTACAGATATTGGCTAAAATGTCCAATACCCCGACAAATTTTTATCGTCATTTTTACGTTAAAAAAATATAGTGTATAAAATTGCAATCGGTTGCAATTTGTAATATCGAATTAGCTACCTTTGCTGTTCAATAGATTTTTTTGGAAAAGAGGGATGAACGACGAAAAAGAAGTTACCATATACGACATTGCCCGGGAATTGAAACTTTCGGCCTCAACCGTTAGCCGTGCGCTGAAGGGAAATCCAATAATCAATTACAAAACACGACAAAAAGTGGCAGAGTGTTCCGAAAAATTAGGCTATCGCACTAATGCTTTTGCCAGTAATTTGCGTCGGAAAAAAACCAATACGATCGGGGTAATTGTTCCGCGGCTCGATAGTCATTTTTTGTCGTCATGTTTGGCAGGTATGGAAGAAGTAGCCAGCACCAACGGGTATAACCTCATCATTGCCCAGTCGCACGAATCGTCGAAAAAAGAAGCTGAAAATGCAGTGACAATGTTCAATAACCGGGTGGATGGGCTAATCGTTTCGCTTACTGCTGAGAATAATCAACCCGACTATTTCAGAAGATTCACTGAAAAGCATGTTCCCATTGTATATTTCGATCGTATTCCAGCTAAAGAAGATGTTACCTGCGTGTGTGCCAATAATTTCGAAGCTGCTTATAAGGCTACTCAGCATTTAATAGCGAAAGGGTGCAGAAGGTTGCTTCATATCACAATTCCTTCGGCATCGAATGTATACGCCGATCGCTGTCAGGGGTTCGATGCTGCTGCTAAAGATGCCGGATGTATCGCTTCAACCTTGTTTCTGCCAGCACTTAACATGGAAACAGGCCGGGATGCTGCAAATCAAATTGGCAAAATGTCTCCCCGTCCGGAAGGAATCTTTGTGGCAAACGATATTGCTGCGGCTGGCTGTATGCTTCAACTTGAAGAACTCGGGATTGCTGTTCCGAACGATATACTAATTATTGGGTTCAACAACGACCCGATTTGCATGCTGGTTAATCCACCGCTCTCTTCCGTATCTTATTGTGGAAGGGATGCCGGCATGATGGCTGCTGACCGTCTTTTTGAAATGATAGATAATTACGATTTTGCTTTTCAAAAGATAATAATTGATACTTCAGTGATTGAACGTGAATCATCGTTAATAAAACAATAACTGGTAAAATATTTAATTATGGCAAATTTGACTAAATTTTTCCTGACTTTTTTATTGCTGTTTACATTCCTTATTGGAAAGTCTGAAGATGGTTATGAGCTATGGCTTCGTTACAAACCCGTTGATAATCAGGTGTTGCTTAACGAATATTGCAAAGCCATAAAAGAGGTGGTCGTTTTCGGGCAATCAGAAACAACCGAAGTGATAAAGAGTGAAATTGCCAGAGGGCTTTCGGCAATGCTTGTACAGCCATATTCTGTATCGTCAGTGGTGTCTTCCGAAAATGTTTTGGTAATTGGGACTCCATCCAATTCGGAATTTATCCGGTCGCTCAATCTTGTTTCGAGGCTCGACCGCTTAGGTAACGAGGGGTACCTTATTGTTGAAACAACAAGCAAAGGAAAAAAGAACATCGTTATTGCATCGAACAGCGAGGTGGGTACATTGTACGGAGCTTTTCATTTTCTTCGTCTAATTCAGTCGAATAAATCAGTTGTGGCTTTGAATATTGAAGAAAAACCACAAACGACGCACCGTTTGCTCAACCATTGGGACAACCTTGACAGGACCATAGAACGCGGCTATGCTGGTTTTTCAATTTGGGATTGGCACAAATTGCCCGATTATATCGACCCCCGATATACAGATTACGCCCGGGCCAATGCGTCAATTGGTATTAATGGAACTGTAATTACCAATGTGAATGCCAATGCGCTGGTTCTTACTGATCAATACATAAAAAAAGTAGCAGCTTTGGCTAAGGTTTTTCGTCCTTACGGAATTAAAATATACCTCACAGCCCGGTTTAGCGCGCCAGTAGAAATTGGAGGACTAAAAACAGCTGATCCGCTTGATGCCCAAGTTGCCGATTGGTGGAAAACTAAAGTTGAAGAAATTTACAAGACAATCCCCGATTTTGGTGGATTTCTTGTAAAAGCTAATTCTGAGGGGCAGCCCGGGCCTCAAAATTATGGTCGTAATCATGCCGATGGTGCCAATATGCTGGCTAAGGCGCTGGCTCCTCACGGAGGCGTGGTAATGTGGCGTGCTTTTGTATACGATCATAATGTGCCCGATGACAGGGCAAAGCAGGCATACACCGAGTTCAATCCGCTCGATGGGAAGTTTGATGAGAATGTGTTTGTGCAAGTGAAAAACGGAGCTATCGATTTTCAACCACGAGAACCTTTTCACCCGCTTTTTGGGGCTATGCCAAAAACTCCCCTCATGATGGAATTCCAAATAACTCAGGAATATACTGGTTGTGCCACTCATCTGGTTTACTTGGCACCGTTATTCGAAGAATGTCTCGATGCCGATACGCACGCGAAAGGTAAAGGTTCTACAGTGGCAAAAGTTATCGATGGTTCACTCGACAATCATCTTTATTCAGGTATGGCAGGCGTCTCGAATATTGGGAATGATCGCAACTGGACCGGTCACCCTTTTGCTCAGTCAAACTGGTACGCATACGGACGTTTGGCATGGAATCCGAATCTTTCTTCTGAAGATATTGCTGATGAGTGGATTAGACAGACATTTTCAAACGATAGTAAGGTTATTGATGTGCTGAAACCGATGATGATGCAATCGCGCGAAGCAATGGTTGATTATATGACCCCGCTAGGATTACATCACATTATGGCAAGAAACCATCATTGGGGTCCTGGCCCTTGGGTCGACGGTGGTCGTCCCGACTGGACTTCATTGTATTATCATCGTGCCGATTCGTTGGGAATTGGTTTCAACCGGTCATCAACGGGGAGTAATGCGGTGGCTCAGTATTACGAGCCGGTAAGGCAACAGTTCGACAAGCTCGAGAATTGTCCCGAAAATTTATTGCTTTGGTTCCATCATGTTCCTTGGACATACAAGTTGAAAAATGGTCAAACCCTCTGGAATGCAATATGCGACCAATATTATAGGGGAACCGATGCGGTAAAACAAATGCAGAAAAAATGGCAGGGGCTGAAAGGGTCGATCGACGAGCAACGCTTCGATCATGTTTCCCAGCTATTACAAATACAGGTAAATGAATCGGTTTGGTGGAGAAATGCTTGTTTGCTTTATTTCCAGCAGTTCTCGAAGATGCCGATTCCTGAAAAATATGAAAAGCCCGATAAGACATTGGAATATTACCAG
>ERZ1645192.1304-NODE-1304-length-20845-cov-15.892015_pt1 | contig 20845 bp, 18 predicted proteins | sample MGYA00575354_ERZ1645192 | MGnify/ENA primary metagenome ERZ1645192 (study PRJEB40844, sample SAMN11349763) | freshwater sediment metagenome | isolation source: river sediment | host: Sediment | place: India: Faizupur Khadar , New Delhi | collected 2017-02-21 ... | reverse complement strand
GGTGGCGGTGGCGGTGCGGGCGGCTGAGGTGCCGGCGCGGGCGCGGGCGCGGGCGCGGGCGCGGGCTCGGGCGTGGGCGCTGGGCGCGGCGCGGGCGCGGGCGTGGGCGCGGGGCTCGGATCGTCGCCACCGCCACCGCAGGCCGACAGCGTCAGCAACGCGGCGGCGCACAGGGCGTTGAGCACCATCATCTTGTTGGAATAGGGCATGGCGGGGTTCCTCCTCACGGGATCAATCGGATCGGGCCACCGCGGGCCGCCCATCGGCAAGCGGGGGATTCCTGCAGCCTGAATATCCCGGAGGCCGTGACCGGGCGCATGCCATGAACATGGGAGATCGCCCAGCTTGTGCGGCCAGAAAAACCCGCATACGCTTGCAGACGCCTCATTCACCCTGACGCGCCCTGCCCCTCTGCCCATGACCACCCCGAACGCTGCATCCCTGCCCTGGCGACTGGCCCGTCCGCGGCGCGTGCCGGCCCGCAAGCAAGGACATCGGCATGTGGGCTGACCCCCCCATTTCGGTGGCCCTGGTCGAGGACGACGCGGCCACGCGCGAGCGTCTGGCACACGTGCTGGCGGCGGCGCCCGGGATTGCGCTGGTGCACACGGCGGCCAGTGCCGGCCAGATGCTGGACTGGCTGGCCGGCAACAGCGTGAACGTGCTGCTGGTGGATCTGGGCCTGCCCGACCAGTCGGGACTCGAAGTCATCCGTTGGTGCCGCGCCCACCAGCCCGCCACCAACGTGATGGTGGTCACCCTGTTCGGCGACGAGGCCAACATGATTGGCGCCTTCGAGGCCGGGGCGCGCGGCTACCTCCTGAAGGACGGCACCGAGGACGAACTGGCGCGCCACGTGCTCAGCCTGCATGCCGGGGGCTCGCCGATGACGCCCGTGATCGCCCGCCAGCTGCTGGCGCGCCTGACCCCGGCGGCCCAGGTCCCGGCACCCCAAGCCGTGGACAGCCCCCCGGTTTCGGCGCGCGAGCGCGAGATCCTGCAGGCCCTGGCACGCGGCTACACGTACGAGGAGGTGGCGCGCCTGCTGGCCATTGCACCTTCCACGGTGCAGTCGCACGTCAAGAACATCTACAGCAAGCTGGCGGTGCACTCCAAGACCGAGGCGATCTTCGAGGCGCGCCAGTTGGGCCTGCTCTGACACCCATGGCCCCCTGGCTGCGCCTGCTGCTGGCTGCCGCGCTGAGCCTGACCGGGCTCTCGGCGGTGGCCGCGGTCGAACGCGTGACGCACGCGCAAGCCATCCTGACGCCAGCGGGCGGCGCCGCGCAGACCACCGAAGTCACGCTGCCGCACCGCTGGGACCAGAGCTTTCCCGGCCAGGACGGCATGGCCAGCTACCGCTTCGACATCCCGGCCACCAAGACGACCGGCCCGCGCGCGCTGTACCTGCCGCGGGCGGGCAACCAGATCGAGGTCTGGCTGGACGAGCGGCTCGTCCACCACGCCGGCCAGCTGGGCGATGCGCGCACGGATTCGGCCAAGATGCCCATCTGGGTGCCTCTGCCCGAAGTCGCGCACGCCCAGGGATACCCGGCGGCCCGCATGCAGGTGCGAGTGACCGCCCAGGCGATGCGCTGGGGCGGGCTGTCCACACCGTGGATCGGCCCGCGGGACGAGGTGCATGGCCTGTACCTGGAGCATCTGCGTTCACGCCAGATCGGCGCCTGGCTGGGCATCGGGGCACTGCTGCTGTCGTCGCTGATGGCGGCGGGGTTCTGGTGGTCACAGCGCGAGCGCCTTTACCTGGTCATGTGCCTGGGCTCGGCCGCCGGCGCGCTGCGCATCTTTGACCGGGTGCTGGAACAACCGCCCTTGCCCTGGCCCTGGTGGGGTGCCGTGAGCGCCTGGGCGCTGCTGGCCTACCTGGTGCTGGTGGGCTACTTCCTCCTGATGCTGATCGACCGCCAACAACTGCTGGAGGCGCGGTGGTTTCGCGTCTTGCTGGGCATCGATCTGCTGGCCAGCGCGGCAGCGTTCGTGCTGGGACTGCCATGGCTCTGGACCCTGGTGCTGGCGTCGCTGGTGGGGGTGGCCGCGCCCCTGTGGATCGCCATGGCGCAGGCCGCCTGGCGCCAGCGCACCACGCGCGCCCTGGCGGTCTTCGCCACAGGCACGGTGCATCTGGGTGCCACCGGCTTCGAGTGGCTGATGGTGCGCCTGCGCGGCACCGATCCCGGCACCACCTCGCTCATGCCCTACTCGATTGCGCTGCTCGCGCTGCTGATGAGCGCCCTGCTGGTGCGGCGCTTCGCCCGCGTGGCGGGCGAGCACCGCGCGCTGGCGGTCACGCTGGACGAGCGCGTGCGCCAGCGCGAAGCCGAACTGCTCCGCCGGCATGCCGAGCTGCGCCAGGAATACGCCCACCAGGCCGCGCTGCAAGAGCGCCAGCGCCTGATGCGCGACATCCACGACGGCGTGGGCGCGCAGCTGGTGGGCCTGCTCGATCTGCTGGAGCGCGACGCGCTGCCGCGCCAGGTGCTGCGCGATCAGGTGGGCACCGCGCTGGACGAGCTGCGCATGGCCGTGGACGCCTTGCAACCCGTGCATGGCGACCTGACCACGGTGCTGGCCACGCTGCGCTACCGCCTGCGCCCGCGCCTGGAGGCGGCCGGCATCGCCATCGACTGGCAGGTGGACGAGCTGCCGCCCATCGAGGGGCTGACGCCGACCACCGTGCTGCAGATCCAGCGCGTGCTGCAGGAGGCGTTCACCAACGCCATGCGCCACGCGCAGGCGCAGCGCCTGTGGGTGCGCGCCTGGCTCGACAGCGGCCCGCCCGAGCGCCTGGTGCTGAGCGTGGAGGACGATGGCCGCGGCTTCCAAGGCAGCGACGAGGCGTCGACGCACGGCAACGGCCTGGCCAGCATGCACGCGCGCGCCCAGGCCATCGGCGCCGAGCTGGAGATCGGCGCCGGCCCGCGCGGTGGTACCCTGCTGCGCTTGGCGCTGCCAGCGCAGCGTGGCGCCGGCACGCCAGACCAAGATGGCGTGCCCTCACCATGCCAGCCTTGAACGCCATGGTTCACCCGCGCGTCGCAGCAGATGCGCGCCGTCACTGGGGCTGCGGCTGTCCCTTGCCCATGCAGGGCACCAACGCCCCGGCGGCTGCTTTCCCTCGTGCCGCCCAGTCGCATCCAGACGCCACGAGCGCCGCGTCACATCGCCCCGCCGGGAGACGTTCAGATCTCTCCATCGCGCACGATGCGCACCTTCTCGACGCCTGAGCCGCCATGTCGATGTGGCTGCGCCTGCTGCTAATCACCATCCTGAGCACGGCCTGGCTGGCGGCAACTGCCGCACCCCAGCGGGTGACCCGTGCGCACGCCGTCCTCGAACCAGAAGGCGCCGTCGCGCAGACCCTGGAGATTTCGCTGCCGCACCGCTGGGACCAGAGCTTTCCCGGCCAGAACGGCCTGGCCAGCTACCGCTTCGACATCCCGGCCACCAGGGCGAGCACCCCGCGCGCGCTGTACCTGCCGCGCGCCGGCAACCAGATCGAGGTCTGGCTGGACGGCCGGCGCATCCACCACGCCGGCCAGCTGGGCGACGCCGCCACCGATTCCGCCAAGGGGCCGATCTGGGTGCCCCTGCCCGAAATCGAGCACCCCCAGGGCTACCCGGCCGCCAGCGTGCAAGTGCGGGTCAGCGCCCAGGCGGCGCGCTGGGGCGGGTTGTCGACACCCTGGGTGGGCGCGCGCGACGAGGTGTACGCGCTCTACCGTGACCACTACCGCCTGCGCCAGTACGGCGGCTTGGTGGTCTGCGCGGTGCTGGCTCTGATGGCGCTGATGACCGCCGGCTTCTGGTGGTCGCAGCGCGACCGCCTGTATCTGGTGTTCTGCCTGGCTTCGGCCACTGGCGTGCTGCGCGTGGGCGACCGGCTGATCGAGCATCCCCCGCTGCCCTGGCCGCTGTGGGGCGTGGTGACGGCCTGGGCACTCACCCTGCACCTGGTGCTGATGATCTACTTCGCCCTGATGCTGGTGAACCGGCAGCAGCTGCTGGACGCGCTGTGGTTTCGCGCCATGGTGGCCATCGACGTCCTGGTCGGCGCGGCCGCGTATCTGCTCGGGCTGCCCATCCTCTGGACCCTGGTGCTGACGTCGCTGACCGTACCCGCCGTGCTGTCCTGGCTGGCGCTGGCGCAGGCCGCCTGGCAGCAGCGCAGCGGGCAAGCCATCGCTGCGTTCGTGGCCGGATCGGCGCTGGTGAGTGCGGGCATTCGCGACTGGTGGGTGGTGCGCCTGCATGGGGACGGCGCCGGCACGCTGTCGCTCATGCCACACGCCGTGGTGCTGTTTGCGCTGCTGATGGGTGCCGTGCTGGTACAGCGCTTCGCGCGCGTGGCGGGCGAGCACCGCGCGCTGGCGGTCACGCTGGACGAGCGCGTGCGCCAGCGCGAAGCCGAACTGCTCCGCCGGCATGCCGAGCTGCGCCAGGAATACGCCCACCAGGCCGCGCTGCAAGAGCGCCAGCGCCTGATGCGCGACATCCACGACGGCGTGGGCGCGCAGCTGGTGGGCCTGCTCGATCTGCTGGAGCGCGACGCGCTGCCGCGCCAGGTGCTGCGCGATCAGGTGGGCACCGCGCTGGACGAGCTGCGCATGGCCGTGGACGCCTTGCAACCCGTGCATGGCGACCTGACCACGGTGCTGGCCACGCTGCGCTACCGCCTGCGCCCGCGCCTGGAGGCGGCCGGCATCGCCATCGACTGGCAGGTGGACGAGCTGCCGCCCATCGAGGGGCTGACGCCGACCACCGTGCTGCAGATCCAGCGCGTGCTGCAGGAGGCGTTCACCAACGCCATGCGCCACGCGCAGGCGCAGCGCCTGTGGGTGCGCGCCTGGCTCGACAGCGGCCCGCCCGAGCGCCTGGTGCTGAGCGTGGAGGACGATGGCCGCGGCTTCCAAGGCAGCGACGAGGCGTCGACGCACGGCAACGGCCTGGCCAGCATGCACGCGCGCGCCCAGGCCATCGGCGCCGAGCTGGAGATCGGCGCCGGCCCGCGCGGTGGTACCCTGCTGCACCTGGCGCTGCCGGCCCAGCGTGGCGCCGGGACAGCAACCTGAGAATCCGCGCGCTCGCGCCGGCAGCAGTGCGGCCGATGCGCCAAACCGGGGGGCAACGCCCTTACACTGCGGCTATCCGACTGCCCGCCCACCTATGGTCCCCCACCTCGTCACCGCGCTGACCGGCCCCATCAACGAGCTGGAGCAGCGCATCCTCGACGCCACGCCGGTGATCGAGCGCTGGTTCCGGCTGGAGTGGATGGAGCACACGCCGCCGCTGTATTGCGCGGTCGACATCCGCAACGCCGGCTTCAAGCTGGCGCCGGTGGACACCAACCTGTACCCCGACGGCTGGCACAACCTGTCGCCCGACACGCTGCCGCTGGCGGTGCAGGCGGCGCAGGCGGCGATCGAAAAAATCTGCCCCGAGGCGCGCAATCTGCTGATCGTGCCGGAAAACGGCAAGCATTCCAGCTTCTACCTGGCCAGCCTGCAGCGACTGCAGGAGGTCTTTCGCATGGCCGGGCTGAACGTGCGCCTGGGCTCGATCGACCCGGCGCTCAAGCGCAGCACCAGCCTGGCGCTGCCCGACGGCGAGAAGCTGACGCTGGAGCCGGCGCAGCGCACGCGCTTCCGGCTGGGCTTGAAGCACTTCGACCCCTGCACCATCCTGCTCAACAACGACCTGTCGGCCGGCGCCCCGGGCATCCTGGAAGACCTGCCCGAGCAATACCTGCTGCCGCCGCTGCAGGCCGGCTGGAGCGTGCGCCGCAAGAGCCGCCACTTTCAAAGCTACGACGAAGTGAGCAAGCGCTTCGGCAAGCTGCTGGGGGTCGACCCCTGGCTCATCAACCCGCTGTTCGCCACCTGCGGCGAGATCGACATCCACGCCACCGACGGCGGCGAGTGCCTGCGCAACCACGTCGATGCGCTGCTGACCAAGATCCGCCGCAAGTACAAGGAATACGGCATCGCCGAAAAGCCGTTCGTGGTCGTCAAGGCCGACCAGGGCACGCGCGGCATGGGCATCATGACGGTGCGCGACGTCAAGGACCTCGCCGCGCTGCAACAGCCGGCGCGCAAGGCCGACAAGGGCGCGGCGCCCGACATCCCGCGCGGCGAGGTCATCATCCAGGAGGGCGTGCTGACCAACGAGCGCGTCCACGACGCGGTGGCCGAGCCGGTGGTCTACATGATCGACCGCTACGTGGTGGGCGGCTTCTACCGCATCCATGCCGAGCGCGGCGTCGACGAGAACCTCAACGCCCCGGGCGCGCGCTTCGTGCCGCTGCCCTTTGCCGGCAACGCCCACCTGCCTCGGCCGGGCGGCAAGGGCGAGGCGCGCCCGCCCAACCGCTTCTACATGTACGGGGTGATCGCCCGCCTGGCCATGGTGGCGGCCAGTTACGAACTGGAAGCCACCGACCCCGAGCTGCAGGGCATGGCCTGAGGCGGACCGCACCACCCCGGCGGGCGCACAATCACGCGCCCGCAGACACATCCCCGCACCATGTCGGCTTCCAAGTCTTCCCTCGCCAGCCTGACGCTGGGCGCCATCGGCGTGGTGTATGGCGACATCGGCACCAGCGTGCTGTACACGCTGAAAGAAGTGTTCGGCAGCGGCCACGTGCCGTTCACGACCGACAACGTCTACGGCGTGCTGTCGATCGTGTTCTGGACGCTGACGATCATCGTCTCGCTGAAATACGTGACCCTGGTGCTGCGCGCCGACAACCACGGCGAGGGCGGCCTGGTGGCCATGCTGGCGCTGGCCTCGCAGTCGGTCAAGCACAAGGCGCCGGCGCTGCGCAAGTGGATGCTGCTGATCGGCATCTTCGGCACCTGCCTGTTCTACGGCGACGGCGTCATCACCCCGGCCATCACGGTGCTGTCGGCGGTGGAGGGGCTGGACGTGGTGTCGCCGGCGTTCCGCAAGGCGGTGATCCCGCTGACGCTGCTGATCCTGCTGGCGCTGTTCTGGGTGCAAAAGCGCGGCACGGCCGGCATCGGGCGCTTTTTCGGGCCGATCATGGTGCTGTGGTTCCTGGCCATCGCGGCGCTGGGCGTGCATCACATCGCCGGCCACCCGGAGATCCTGGCCGCGCTCAGCCCGCACCACGCCATTGGCTTCATCGTGCGACAGCCGGGCACCAGCTTCATCATCCTGGGCGCGGTGGTGCTGTGCGTCACCGGCGGCGAGGCGCTGTACGCCGACATGGGGCATTTCGGCAAGCGGCCGATCCGTGTGGCCTGGTTCTCCATCGTCATGCCCTGCCTGACGCTGAACTACTTCGGCCAGGGCGCGCTGCTGCTGTCGGAGCCGCAGGCCGTCAGCAACCCGTTCTTCCACATGGCGCCCGACTGGCTGACCCTGCCGCTGGTCGGGCTGGCCACCATGGCGGCGGTGATCGCCTCGCAGGCGCTGATTTCGGGCGCCTTCAGCGTCACCAAGCAGGTGATCCAGCTGGGCTACCTGCCGCGCCTGCAGATCCAGCACACCAGCACGCGCGACACCGGCCAGATCTACATGCCCTTCGTCAACTGGAGCCTGTTCGTGATGATCGTGCTGGCGGTGGTGCTGTTCCGCTCCTCGTCCAACCTGGCGGCGGCCTATGGCATCGCGGTGACGCTGGACATGACCATCACCACGGTGCTGACCTTCTTCGTCATCCGCTACGGCTGGGGCTACCCGCTGGCGCTGTGCATCGCGGCCACCGGCTTCTTCTTCGTCATCGACCTGGCGTTCTTCAGCTCCAACCTGCTCAAGCTGGCCGAGGGCGGCTGGTTCCCGGTCCTGATTGGCGGCGCCGTGTTCATCCTGATGGTGACCTGGAAGGACGGCCGCGAACTGCTCAGCCGCAGCCTGCGCGACAGCTCGATCGACCTGACGTCGTTCCTCGAATCGGTGTTCCTCAGCCCGCCCACGCGCGTGCCCGGCACGGCGGTGTTCCTGAGCGCCGAGCCGGGCATCGTGCCCAACGCGCTGATGCACAACCTCAAGCACAACAAGGTGCTGCACGCGCAGAACCTGTTCGTCACCCGGCGCGCGCACGAGGTGCCCTGGATCGGCCTGGACAAGCGGCTGGAGGTGCAGGCGCTGGGCAGCGACTGCTGGCAGGTGGTGGTGCACCACGGCTTCAAGAACGACCCCGACCTGCCCAAGGCGCTGGAGCTGCTGGCCGGCCGCGGCATCGACCTGAACCCGATGACGACCAGCTACTTCCTCTCGCGCGACATCGTCACGCCCACGCTCGGCTCGGGCATGGCGGCGTGGCGCGAGAAGCTGTTCGCCGCCATGCACCACGGCGCCTCGGCCGCGGCCGAGTACCTGAACATCCCGAGCAACGCGGTGGTGGAGCTGGGCAGCAAGGTCGAGATCTGAGCCAAATCCGGCCCTGGCGCTTTACCAGCAAGCGCCAGAAGCTATATTTATCATAGCCACCCAAGGCCGCCAGACATCACTGCACGATACCGCGCTGGCGCAGCGCGGCGATCTGCGCCGCGTCCAGCCCCAGCTCGCGCAGCACGGCGTCGGTATCGTCGCCCAGGCGCGGCGCGCTGGTGCGCAGCACCCCCGGCGTGGCCGACAGCTTGGGCACCACGCCGGGCACCTCCACCGTGTCGCCGTCGCGCGTGAGCTGCGGCACGATCATCTCGCGCGCCCGGTAGTGCGGGTCCTCCACGATGTCGCGCGCGGTGTAGACCTTGCCGGCCGGCACGCGCGCGGCGGCCAGCGTGTCCAGCACCGCCTGCACGACGCGCGGCTGCGTCCAGGCGCCGATGGCGGCGTCGATCTCGGCCACCCGCGCCACGCGGCCGGCGTTGTCGGCCAGGTCGGGCGCGGCGGCCAGGTCTTCGCGGCCGATGGCGCCCATCAGCCGCTTGAAGATGCTGTCGCCATTGCCGGCCACCAGCACCCAGCCGTCCTGGCAGGGGTAGGCGTTGGACGGCGCGATGCCCGGCAGCGCGCTGCCGGCCGGCTGGCGCACGGCGCCGAAGGCGCTGTACTCGGGGATCAGGCTTTCCATGCAATTGAACACCGCTTCGTGCAGGGCGACGTCGATCACCTGCCCCGGCCCGCCGTGCGCCTTGCGGTGGTAGAGCGCCAGCAGCACCCCGATGACGCCGTGCAGCGCCGCCAGCGTGTCGCCGATCGACACCCCCACGCGCACCGGCACCCGCCCCGGCTCGGCCGTCAGGTGGCGCAGCCCGCCCATGGCCTCGCCCACCACGCCGAAGCCCGGCAGATCGCGGTACGGCCCGCTCTGGCCGTAGCCCGACACGCGCAGGATCACCAGCCCGGGGTTGAGCGCGTGCAGCTGCTCGGGCGCCATGTCCCAGCCCTCCAGCGTGCCGGGGCGGAAGTTCTCGATCAGCACGTCGGCCTCGGCGATCAGCTGGCGCGCCAGCGCCTGCCCCTCGGGCTGGCGCAGGTCCAGCGCCAGCGAACGCTTGTTGCGCGACTGCACCTGCCACCACACCGAGGTGCCTGCCTTGAGCAGGCGCCAGCCGCGCAGCGGATCGCCCCGGCCGGGCGGCTCGATCTTGATCACCTCGGCGCCGAAGTCGCCCAGCGTCTTGCCGGCAAAGGGCCCGGCGATCAGCTGGCCCATCTCGACCACGCGCAGGCCGGCCAGCGGGGAGCTTGAATTCGCACTCATGGCCCATTGTGCCGCGCGCCAGCGACCCAGCCACGCAGCCGGCACAATCGCGCGATGCAGTTTTTCAAGGATCTGAGCCTGTCGTCGGTCAGCGCGGGCTTCGTGGCGGTGCTGGTGGGCTTTACCAACTCCGTGGCGCTGCTGTAATCGAGGTGGCCCATTGCCATATTCGCACTGGCACGCTTTGTAGTAAGCGCATCCTTGGTGGGGGAATGGGGTCAGTCAACAGAGCCCATCCGGTCTCGGAGTTGCGGCGGCGACACTTGCACTATGGTCTGCGTGCAGAGAGTAAGAATCCACACGTATTTGGTCACATTTTCTTCTAATGAGCACAGTCGATTCCTGGTCCACCATCCGGTTGCATCACTTGCGCGATCTGCTCGCGGTCGTGGAAACCGGAAGCCTGCGGGCGGCCGCCCGCAAGCTTGGGCTGACGCAGCCGTCGCTGACGAAGAGCCTGCGCCAGCTCGAAGAGCAGACGGCGCTGGCGTTGCTCGTGCGTAGCAAGCACGGGGTGACGTTGACCAGCGCGGGCCAGCACCTGGTCGAACGGGCCCGCCTGATCGAGTCCGAGCTGCGACGCACCGCCGAAGATCTGGATCTGTTGCGTGGAGGTACCGTTCGGTCGGTGTCGGTGGGGGTGTCCATGGCCACGCCGCTGGATTTCATTGCGCGCGCCGTTGCCGCTCTCCATCAGCAAGATCCCGGCCTGAGTGTCCAGATTTTCGAAGGCGTTCAGGCCAAGATGATCGCCGACGTGCGCCAGGGTGTCGTCGATTTCGCCATCATGCCGGTGACCCAGCGCGAGCCGCTCCTGGATTTGCGGGCGCGACCGTTGTTTCATACGCGCGTCGTGGTTGTTGGCCGCGCCGGCCACCCCTGCGCCTCAGCGCGAAGCCTGGCGGAGCTGAGCGGTTGTCACTGGATCACGCCCCACCGCCGGGGGGTGCTGGATGGCATGGTCGAGCGCTTGGCGACTGGCATGAAGCTGCCGCCGTTCAATCGCCCGATCCAATGCGATTCATCGCCGATGTACTGGGATCTGATTGCCCACACCGATCTGCTGGGACTGTCGTTGGCGACCAAGCTGGACGACAACTCGGTGGCAGGCGCTCAAATCATCTACGACGGCCCTCCGCTGCGCGAAGTGTCTGTTTCGCTGGTTCATCGCACCGACTTTCCGCAAAACGTCATCGCCGGCGAGCTGGCTCGGCGATGCCGCGAAGAAGCCGCGATCTATGCCCACCGTCGTGCAGGATCTATTGAGACTTCCGTAAATCATGACATCACCAAAGCGTAGCCTGCATCCAGCACGCGGCGATGATCGAGGGGCGTTTCTGGGCGCTCTTGAGCTTGTTGCGTGCGGTGGCATGCAGCTCGGTGAGGTCGTTGGGGCAGTAGTTGGCCAAGGCATGGCGCTTGAGCCAGGCCCACAGGTATTCCACGGGGTTGAGGTCGGGCGCGTACGGCGGCAAGAAGGCGATCTGGATATGCCCGGCCAAGCTGTCCAGATACTCGCGAACCAGTCGGCTGCGGTGTGCCTTCAAGCCATCCCAGATGATCAACAGCGGCTGCTTCAGGTGCTTCTTCAGGGCCTTGAGGAATTCGACGATCTCCTCTTTCTTGATGCTGCCCTCGTGCAGTCGGAACAGGCAGTTGGTGCGAGTGAGCCCGGCGATCACCGAGACGTGATTCCAGTTGAAGTGAAACTGGACGATAGGTGTCTGGCCCTTCAAACCCCAGGTGCGCACCCGGGTGGGACGCTCGCTGATTCCCGACTCGTCGATGAAGACGATCAGCCGGCCTTCCCGCTGGGCTTTTTTTTAAGCGCAGGCCAGGTGCGGCACTGCCAATGCCGCACGGTATCCTCGTCTCGCTCGATGGCGCGCTTCTCGGGCTTTTGCGGGCTGAATCCCAGACTTCCCAGGATGCGCCACACCTGCGTCTGGCCAAAGCGCACGCCGTGCATGCGCTCGATGACCGTGGCCACCCGCTTGAGTGTCCACAGCTCGGTGCCAAAGCCATGCGTCGTGGGGCTTTGCAGGATGGCCGCACGTACGCTGGCAAGCTGTGCCGCATCAAGCTGGGCCGGTCGCCCTCGCTCCGGCACGGCTCGCAGCGCATCGATGCCGCCCTCATCGAGCAGGCCCTTGCACGTGTACACGGTTTGCCGCGCAACTCCTACGGCTTCGGCAACCTCCGCCGGCCGCTTGCCCGCCAGCAACATTCGACCGGCTCGCAATCGCTTCTTCGCCGCTTCGCTCAATCGCTTTTGCACCACGCTCATGTCCTCCAGCATCGATCCTGGAGATATAACGCACGAGATGCTCAGCGGTTGTCATGCATTTAGGAAATATCAATAGTCTGTGCGGACTTGATCTGATGCCTTAACCACCGGTTATCACGCGCCTGCCGCGCCTGTCTATGGAAGCGCAACGCTCGGCGGTACCTTATCGCCACGCGCTCCCGCATCGGATCGCCGCTTCCCTCGGTCGCACGGCTGCCCGGCTGGATCGCCCCGCTCTCGATTCGGCGGCTTGCCGCGCAGGCCTGGCGGAGCCGCAAGCGGGGACATCGGGCTTTTTTAAAGGCATACACCATGGATCCTGTCTACATCGTCGGCATCGGCATGACGCCGCTTGGGCGGCATATCGAAAAATCGGTCAAGCAGTTGACCCAGATCGCCATCGACGCCGCGCTGGCGGACGCCGGCTGCGCTAAGGAGGCGATCGATGCCGCCTGGTTTTCCAATACCCGCCAGGGTTTGATGGAGGGCCAGCATGGCATTCGCGGCCAGTGCGCGCTGCGCGCGTATGGCTTCGAAGGACTGCCGATCATCAACACCGACAACGCGTGTGCCAGTTCCACCACCGGCCTGAATCAGGCCGTGGCCTACCTGCGCGCCGGCATGGCCGAAGTGGCGTTGGTCGTCGGTGCGGAGAAAATGAACTATCCCGAAAAGCGGGACCTGATGTTCGAGGCATTCAGAGGTTCGATGGACCTGGACCTCGGGGAGGAGCACCTGAAGCGCAGCATTGCGCTTGCCGCCGACTTGCCATTGCCACCCGAGGCGCAAGCCGATGTGGGCGAACGCAGCATCTTCATGGATGCCTATGCCGCCAGCGCGCGCTACCACATGCTCCGGCATGGGCTGACGCAGCGCCAGCTCGCGGCGGTGGCGGCGAAGAACCATTGGCACGCGTCGATGAATCCGCTGTCGCACTACCGGACGCCACGCACGATCGAAGAGGTGCTGGCCGACCGCATCGTCGCATGGCCGTTGACGCGCGCGATGTGCGCACCCATCAGCGATGGGGCGGCAGCGCTCGTGGTCTGCTCCCGGGACGCGCTGGCGCGCTTCGACCGCAAGCGTGCGGTGCGCGTGCTGGCAACCACGCTCGCTTCGGGCGTCATCCACGCGCCCGACGACGAGCAGAAAAAGGTGCCGCGACTGGCGGCGTTGAAGGCCTTCGAGCAGGCCGGCATCGGGCCAGGGGACATCTCGCTGGCCGAAGTCCACGACGCCACTGCATTCGGCGAGATCAAGCACATTGAGGCGCTCGGGCTGTGTCCGGCCGGCGAGGGCGGCGCCATGACCGAACGTGGAGAGACCCGGCTTGGCGGTCGCGTGCCGGTCAACCCCTCGGGTGGACTGCTGGCCAAGGGGCATCCGGTCGCCGCTACCGGTGCCATTCAGGTGCATGAACTGGTGACGCAGCTGCGCGGCGAAGCGGGCGAGCGGCAGGTCGCTGGCGCACGCATTGCCGTAGCCGGCAATGGCGGCGGCAGCTACGACGGCGAGGAAGCCGTTTCCGCGACGACCATCCTGGGCCAGGCTTGAATTCGGATGACTTGCAGATGAACGTCAGGCAATTGTTCGATTTGTCCGGCCGTGTGGCGCTCGTGACCGGCGGTTCGCGCGGCCTGGGCTTGCAAATGGCGCACGCGCTGGGGGAAATGGGCTGCCGTGTCGCGATCGCCGCGCGCAAGCAGGCCGAACTCATCGAGTCCGAGGCGGCGCTGAAGGCCGCAGGAATCGAGGCCGCGGGTTTTGCCTGCGACCTGCAGCAAGCCGCCGCCGCACCCCAGCTGGTCAACGCCGTGCTCGCCCGCTTCGGCACCGTCGACATCCTGGTCAACAACGCCGGGGCGACGTGGGCCGCGCCGGCCGAGGACTACCCGGACGAGGCGTGGCACAAAGTCATGCGACTCAACATCGACGCGCCATTCTTTCTCGCGCGCGAGGTGGGCCGGCGCTGCATGATTGCGAATCGCCGCGGCAAGATCATCAACGTCGCGTCGGTTGCTGGGCTGCGGGGAACGCGGCCAGGCGTCCACACCATCGCCTACAACACCTCAAAGGCGGCGCTCATCAATTTCACCCGCACTCTCGCCTGCGAGTGGGGACCATACGGCATCAATGTCAACGCGATCTGTCCGGGGTTTTTCCCGTCGAAGATGTCAGCGGGTTTGCTTGAAGACATCGGCGACGCGGTCATCGCGCGCACGCCACTGGGCCGTCTCGGAAGCAACGAGGACTTGAAGGGTGCGGTCGTTTTCCTGGCCAGCGAGGCCTCCAGGCACGTCAGCGGCCAGGTGCTGCCGGTCGACGGCGGTGCGTCCGCGTCCTGATCATGAGCGGTCCTGTGCGGGCACCTCCAGGTGCGTTTCCCATGGCGCCGTGCGTCCCTTCGACAACGCAGGCATCGAGGCCTCCGGCTGCGCGGGCTGCGATGGGCGACGCTGATTACCGCCGGTGAGCGCGCAGGGGCGGCGGCTGTCTTTTTCACACCCATGGATCGGATGAAGATTGCCCGATGGTGGTTTCACCGATCGATCTACAGAGATGAGGAAACACGTGGAACAAAGAATCTTCAATCCGATTGTTGAACGGATGTCGCGTTCCGAGCTGGAAGCGTTGCGCTGGCGGCGGCTGCGTTCGACCCTGGAGCGCACCTACGCTGCCAGTCCGTTTTACCGCAAGCGGATGCAGCGCGCAGGTGTGACGCCGGACGATATCCGGACGCCGGAAGACTTCCGCAACCGCGTGCCGATGGTCGACAAGCTCGACGTTCTCGCCGATCAACGTGAGCATCCGCCGCTCGGCTCGGCGATTGCGGTGCCCGATGCGTTGCTCGAGTACTGCTTTCTGACCAGCGGCACCTCGGGCAAGGGGCAGGAAGTCCATGCCTACACAGGTGCGGATGTCACCGAATCGCTGACGAGCTGGGCATCCTCGCTGCACTGGGCGGGGGTGATGCCGGGTGACGTTGCTTACCACATGGTGCCGATTGGCGTGACGGCGGGGCCTGTCACCCTGCTCGCCAGTTTCCAGCGCTATGGGCTGCGTACCTTTGCGGTCGGCAACATGGAAGGCGAAGCGCGGCTTGAGATGATGCGGCGCTTTCCGCCCCATTTCTTCTCGACGGGGCCGGTCTACCTGCGGCGGCTGACGACGATCTGCCGCGAGATGGGCATCGATCCCCGGCGCGACTTTCCCACACTCAAGGCGATCAAACTGGGCAGCTTCGGCTTCGACGTGCCGTGGGCGCGCGAAATGGAGGCGTTTTGGGGTGCGAAGCTGATCGACACCTATGCTTCCACGCAGTGCGGCGGTGGCATTGCCAGCACGTGCGAACATGGGGCATATCTTGCAGACGGCCAGCGCGCCATGATGCATTTCCCCGAGCACAAGATCTGGGCAGAAGTGCTGAACCCGCAGACGGGAGAGCCGGCGCGCGAAAACGAGGAGGGCGAAGTCATCCTGACCGCATTTGGCCGCGAAGCGATGCCGATCCTTCGCTTCCGAACGGGCGACAAGGTTGTCTTCAAGTCGCACCGTCAATGCACATGCGGCCGGCCCTTCGACGGCATCGAGGCCGGGACCGTCTCGCGCTACGACACGATGCTGAAGATTCGCGGCATGAATCTGTGGCCCGAAGCAGTGGATGCGATCGTCCTCGCGCATCCGGAGATCGACGAATACAACGGCCGCCTCGGTGTTGCAGACAACGGCCGGGAAGTCGCCAAGGTGTTGGTTGAGTTCAAGGCCGCCACATCTTCCAGCGCCGCCTATCGGGCGCACGTTCTGGAACAGTTGCGCGCGCAAATCAAGGAGAGCACGGGGGTGGGCATGGAAATCTGCGAAGCGGCCTCGGGTGAAGTCGAGCGTTTCGCTTACAAGGAAAAACGATGGAAAGATCAACGTCGGGAGCAACTGTGAACGCCCTTGCCCAAATCGACACCGAAGCGTTGCTGCAACGCTTGCAGGCGCTGCAAGCGCAAGTGACCGCCATCGGCTACCCAAGGAGCGAAGACCTCGTGGGTCGCGAACTTGATCTGATTGATCGGGCGCTGCGACGGCTGCTGCGCGAACTTGGCGAACGCGACAGCGTGGACCCCTGAGTCTTTCCCGAAAGTCCATTTGAATCTTGCGCGACCGATTGATCGATTCTTTGCCGTTTTGCAATTTCAGGGAGGTTGATCATGAAGACTCGCGTGACCGATTTACTCGGAATACGCTACCCGATCATCCAGGGCGGGCTTCAAGGGTTGGGTCGAGCCAAGTTGGCGGCCGCGGTGTCTGCCGCGGGCGGGTTGGGGCTCATCACCGCGGGCTGCTTCGAAACCCGGGCCGAGCTGGAAGCCGAGATTGCGCGCGCCCGCGCACTCACGGACCAGCCGGTCGGCGTGAACATCTCGATCGGCACGCGGCGCAATATGAGCGAGTTCGTCGATTGCATTTGCGATCTGGGCGTCCGCGTCGTTTTCACTTCGGGACACAATCCCGAGCCCTTTGTAGAGCGCGTCAAGCGCCATGACATGACGTGGATCCACGTTGCGCCGGCGGTGCGTTTCGCGCACAAGGCGCAAGACCTGGGCGCCGATGGTGTCGTGCTGGTTGGCTTCGAAGCTGGCGGTCATCCTGGGATGGACGACATCGCCCTCTCGGTCCTGGTCCGAAAAACCTCGGCCGAATTGGATATTCCGGTGATTGCGGCCGGTGGAATCAGTGATGGCCGCAGCATGCTGGCCGCTCTCGCCTGGGGTGCGGAAGGTGTTCAGATCGGCACGCGTTTCGTACTGACACGTGAATCCGTGCTGCATACCGACATGAAACAGGCGTTGCAGCAGGCGAGCGAGCACGACACCGTGATGATCGAACGCTCGCTGCGCAAAGCTCGCCGGGTCCTGCGTACGCCCCAGGCCGAAACCGTGCTGGAACTCGAACGCCAGGGCGCCGGATTTGAACAACTGCGCCACATCATTGGCGGAGCGGCCTATCTGGAGACGATTCTCCAGGGACGAACCGATCGCGGCGTGCTGTCAACCGGTCAGTGCATCGGCCTGCTTGACGACGTACCGTCGGCCGGCGACGTCGTGCGGCGGATCGTCGCCGAATCGGCCGTGGTGCTCGATCGGTTGAACGACATCGCCAACCCGTCCGTCACCCTTCAGTAACCTGTGCAAACGCCCTCTGGGCGTTTTTTTCGTCTGGATCGACATCCGGGACGCAGTGATCGGCGGCTCTCCCCTGCAAAGGCACGCCCGAGATTTGAGGCCGTGCGGTCGATGGCGTCATGAACGGGTGTTCGACGCAGTCCCTGGATCGGTATCCGTGGTGATCCGGAGCAATGCAGTCCGCCAGAAAAAAAGCAGCCGCTGAGCGGCTGCTTCTGGAGGAGGCACCGTTTTGTAGCTGTCAGCGGGCGCGGCCAGCCCACTCCGAGGTGACGGATTGCAGCCCCTGATACCCGGGGTCGGCTTTCATGCACTCCAGCAGTTCGTCGGCGTATGTCCAGGAGTCATTCAGATTCGTGTCCTCGGCGGTCCGGCACGCGAGCTTGGTAACCTGCACGGCTTCCTGACGCATTCCGGCAATCTTGGTCGCCATTGCCCGGGCTTCGTCCATCAGCTTGTCGGGTGCCGTGACCCGGTTGGCCAGGCCGATCCGGTAGGCTTCGTTGCCGTCGATGAACTCACCCAACAAGCACAGCTCCAGCGCTTTGTTGTAGCCGACCCGCCGGGCCAGCCCTGTCGTCACCGAACCTTTGCCAATGGCAATTTTCAGGTTCTTGACATGGGAATCCGTAAATTGCGCTGTTTCCGAAGCGATGATGATGTCGCATGCGAGGGCGAGTTCGAGCCCACCCGCCGTGGCGACACCATCGACAGCGGCAATCACGACCTTGGGCGACCAGAGGAGGTTGGTGTATTTGGGCGCGATGATGCGTGGCCGCTTGAACCACAGCCGACCTGCGGGGGTGTTCGCCTGGAACAACTGGTCTTCCTTGCGCTGCAGCGGTCCGATGTGATCCGGGTAGTCCCAGCGCGGTATGCCGAGCGTGTCGTCCTTGAGATCCCCACCAGCGCTGAAGCAGGGGCGCCCGTCGGGGCGCGGGGATCCAGTGATGATCAGACACTTGACGTCGTCGTCCTGAAGAGCTTCGTGAATCGCCAGACCCATCTCCTCGTTGAGCTTTCGGCTGAAGGCATTCAGCCGCTCCGGGCGGTTCAGTGTGATGACGACGTAGCCCTCATCGGCCTTCTCGTATTTCAGGGTTTCGAAATCCATGGGAATCCTCGCTTTCAATGATTGAGTGGGTAGACAACGCGTTCCAGCGTGTCCTGCGGGCGTGAGCGGTATGCGCCATTCATCTGGCGATGGCTGATTGAGTCGTCAGCGCGGCGCAGTCGGTGATCAGTTGAAGCTGATCGCACCTGGCTTGACGTTTTTCTGGAACTCGGCAATCTCGCGTTGGATGCGTTCTCGCATAGCCGCTGGACTGGTATCTGGAACCACGGACGCCACACCGTCTTTGTTCAAGGCTGCGCGCACCTCGGTCGACTGCAGCGCCTCGTCGATGGCAGCGACCAATTTTTTCTCGATCGCCGGTGGCAGGCCACGCGGTGCGGCAAATCCAACCCACGGCTGCACCTCAAGGGGGATGCCCAGCTCCTGAAGGGTCGGCACGTCCGGCAGCTGTGCCCAACGCTCGGGCGATGTCACCGCCAGCGGGCGCAGGCGCCCTGCGCGGATCAACGGCAGCGAGCCGGTGTCCGCGAAGCCCACCTCGGCCTGACCTCCGATGACGTCCTGCAGGGCAAGCGCCAGGCCGCGGTAAGGCACGAAGGTGACATCGATGCCGGTGAGTGTCTTCAGACTCTCGAAGGCAATCCGGAAGATGGAACCACCCGTTGGCGCTGCATAGTTCAGCTTGCCTGGCTGGGCGCGCGCGACTCGCAACAGATCCTGCACCGAGTGGATGTCGGTCTTGGGTCCCGCAACAAGGATTGTCGTGGCGTCGTATGCGACGCCCAGCATCGTCATGTCGTTGGCCGAGTAGTTGGCACTCGCAGGGTCCAGCAGAGGACTGATCCAGGTGCTGGCCTGCAGCGCCAGGCCGATGGTGTAGCCGTCGGGGGCCGATCGGACCATTTGTTCGGTACCGATGAGCATTCCGGCACCCGGCTTGTTGACCATGACCAGCGGCTGGCCGAGTATTTTTCCAACCTTTTCGGTGACGATGCGTGCTTTCGAATCCACCGATCCTGGCGGGAAAGGCACTATGACCTGAATCGGCCGGGTCGGCCATCCCTGTGCAGAAACCGGGGCCGCAGCCGACAGGGTCAATGCCAGAATCCAGAGCCAATGCAGGATTTTCATGATGTCACATCGCTTTGATAGAGTCGCGGAATGTTCAGGCGGTACAGCCCGAGTCGGAAGACAACCACGCTGCGCGGGTGATCACCATGGGTAATGTGCGGCGGTCCGCCAACGGAGTGACTTGCGTCACTGCAAGGATCTTGGTGCCGCGGCGGCGCCGGTTCGGGTCAAGTTAGTGACTGGATCAATCCGCGCTCGCGCAGCGCCGCCAGCGTGTCGCCGATCGATACCCCCACGCGCACCGGCACCCGCCCCGGCTCGGCCGTCAGGTGGCGCAGCCCGCCCATGGCCTCGCCCACCACGCCGAAGCCCGGCAGATCGCGGTACGGCCCGCTCTGGCCGTAGCCCGACACGCGCAGGATCACCAGCCCGGGGTTGAGCGCGTGCAGCTGCTCGGGCGCCATGTCCCAGCCCTCCAGCGTGCCGGGGCGGAAGTTCTCGATCAGCACGTCGGCCTCGGCGATCAGCTGGCGCGCCAGCGCCTGCCCCTCGGGCTGGCGCAGGTCCAGCGCCAGCGAACGCTTGTTGCGCGACTGCACCTGCCACCACACCGAGGTGCCTGCCTTGAGCAGGCGCCAGCCGCGCAGCGGATCGCCCCGGCCGGGCGGCTCGATCTTGATCACCTCGGCGCCGAAGTCGCCCAGCGTCTTGCCGGCAAACGGCCCGGCGATCAGCTGGCCCATCTCGATCACGCGCAGGCCGGCCAGGGCGGCGCTGGGTAGGGAGTTCATGCGGTCGTCTCCATGTCGTGGGTGCGGCGCGCGTCCGTGCCGCGGATGGGCGCGCGCGCGCCGCGCGGCGGTTTGTGCAACAGTATGGCCCTTCCACCGCCGCCCGCCCGCCCGCCGCCATGAAGCTGCTGTTCGTTGCCGACCCGATCGAGTCCTTCAAGATCCACAAGGACACCACCTTCACCATGATGCGCGAAGCCGCCCGGCGCGGCCACGCGCTGGCGGTGTGCGAGCCGCGCCAGTTGCGCTGGCAGACCGGCCAGCCGGTGACCGCCGAGGTGCGCGACATCGCGCTGACGGGCGACGAGCCGCACTGGTTCGCCGAGCAGGGCCGACGCACCCAGGCGCTGCGCGACTTCGACGCCGTGCTGATGCGCAAGGACCCGCCGTTCGACGCCGAGTTCACCTACGCCACCCACCTGCTGGAGCAGGCCGAGCGCGAGGGCGCGCGCGTCATCAACCGCCCGGCGGCGCTGCGCAACCACCCGGAGAAGCTGGCCATCATGGAGTGGCCGCGGTTCATCGGCCCGACCCTGGTCACGCGCGAGGCCGAGGCGGTGCGGCGCTTTCACGCCGAGCACGGCGAGATCATCCTCAAGCCGCTGGACGGCATGGGCGGCATGGGCATCTTCCGCGTCGGCCCGGACGGGCTGAACCTGGGCTCGATCATCGAGACGCTCAACCACCATGGCGCGACCACGCTGATGGTGCAGAAGTTCCTGCCCGAGATCGCCGCCGGCGACAAGCGCGTGCTGA
>ERZ1645192.1303-NODE-1303-length-20846-cov-7.040017_pt1 | contig 20846 bp, 12 predicted proteins | sample MGYA00575354_ERZ1645192 | MGnify/ENA primary metagenome ERZ1645192 (study PRJEB40844, sample SAMN11349763) | freshwater sediment metagenome | isolation source: river sediment | host: Sediment | place: India: Faizupur Khadar , New Delhi | collected 2017-02-21 ... | reverse complement strand
CGAAGACATTTGTTATTCCTTAGGCGAATATTATAAAACACAAGCAGGAAAATTCGACCCTGAAAACGCTCCCGAATACCGCTACGATTATCAAAAAGCGATTTCATGGTACGAAAAAGCCATTGCCGCTGCCCCCGAATCCATAGCAGCAAACAATGCAAGAGTACACATAAATGATATCCGTAGAAAAAGTATCAGTATCCAAATTGATAATGTTTTAATTCCAAATCAAGAAAATTACTACCGATATGAACACAAAAATACCTCCCGCATCTATTGCCGTATCATTCCCATCTCATTTGCCCAATACCAACAATTTGGGTGGAAAGAATCGGAAATATATAAAAAATTAATTTCTATGAAATACATCAAAGAATGGAACCAAGAGCTAAAAGACGATGGAGATTACCAAACTATGTTCACCGAAAACAGTTTACCCGCTTTACCGGTAGGCAGTTATGTGTTTTTGGTTTCATTAACGGATTTTGATACAACAAATGCCTTAGGATATAGTAATCAATTTATTGATGTTACCAATATCAATGTCTTATCCCATAGAAAGCCCATTGACGATACCTACCAAACGGAATTCGTTGTGATAAACAGAAAAACCGGAGCTCCTTTTAAAAATATGGAAGTTACAAGCTATTATGAAAACTATAACAACAAAACGAAATACAACAAGCAAACACAGAAAACCGATGAAAATGGAATGGTTTCCATTTTAGAAAGTTCTTATCCACAATTGGTAATAGAAATAAATAATGAAGAAGGTAGCTTTAAACACAGCACGTATAATTACTACTATAGAAACAAAACCGACATTGAGCCCTATACAAATGTGTATCTGTTTACCGACAGGGCGATATATCGTCCGGGACAAACGGTTTATTTTAAAGGCATTGTTATTGAGTCAGGCTATAAAACCAATCGTATCGTTACAGATAAGGAAATAGAAATCAACTTTCACGATGCCAACGGGCAGAAAATACAAACGCTAAGCCTCAAAACCAATGAATACGGCTCTTTTGCCAGCTCTTTTGAAATTCCGACAGACGGATTAAGCGGTAATTTTACCATCCGTTGCCTAAATAAAAATCATCGCATTGCGGTCGAAGAATACAAACGTCCGCAGTTTGAAGTAGTGATTGATGCTCCCAAAGGAAGTTATAAATTAAATGAAAAACTGAACATTACAGGTAAGGCAACGGCTTATTCGGGCTATCCCATCGACGGTGCTACCGTTAACTACCGCGTCGTTCGTGAAGCGCAATTCTCTTATTGGTATTGGTGGAGAACGCGACCTTCCTCTCCTTCTCGGGAAATAGTGCAAGGTAATAGTATTACCGATGCTGAAGGTAAGTTCTCTTTTGATTTCATTGCCGAAGAAGATAAAAGCATTAATCGCTACAATCCCATTTATTCTTATACCCTTTATGTGGATGTTATTGATATAAACGGGGAAACCCACAGTGCGACTTCCTTTGTGTCCGTCGCAGCCAAAAGCATGTTGATATATCTTGATTTTCCCCAAGCCGTACCAATGGATAAACCCGTTCCCGCCTTGGAAATACAAACTACCAATCTGAACGGAGTACCTCAGGCAACGATGTTTGAATGTAAAATCTACGCATTGGAAATGCCCAAACGTTTTCTACACGATAAACCCGGATTGTATAATGGTATAGGCTTGATTGAATCCCCTCACTTAAAAAATCGTTTCCCCTACTTGGCATTAAGTGATGAAAACGATATAATGAAATGGAAAGAAACGGAAGAGAAATACAGTGCTACCCATGAAACAAACGGAAAGTACGCACTGGAAATTCCAAACATAAAAACGTTTAAAGAAGGTTATTATAAAATAATTGTTCGTGCCAAAGACAGCTATAATCAGGAAGTAAAAACAGAAAGATACTTTTTTGTGTACAGTGAAAAAGGGAAGAAATGTGTCGCTTACAAAGCCTTATGGCTACACTCAGCACAAACAACAGCAGCCGTAGGCGATAAAATCACGGTATTCATAGGTAGCTATTTACCTTCGACAAACATCTATCTTCAAGTCATTTCCAATGATACTATTTTAGATGCCAAATGGTTACACTTGGAACAAGGACAAACAAGCTATACGCTAAGCATTGACGAAGCACACAGAGGAACACTCACATTCTTAGCTTACTTATGCGATCAAAATAATTTGTATCGTGAACAATGTACTATCAATGTACCTTTTACCAATAAGATGATAGATTTCGAGTTCATCACTTTCCGAGATAAGCTGCAGCCCGGAGCCAAAGAAGAATGGAAAATTAAAATCAAAGGGAAGGAAGGAGAAAAACTGAGTGGAGAATTACTGTGTTCCATGTATGATGCTTCCCTGGATGCTTTTCGTGCTAACAAGTATTCCTTCTTACTTGACTATTTAAATCTGAGATATGTAAATGATTTATATTTCTCTCCATTAAAAAATTCTTATTTTTCAAGGGGTTATTTCCATTCTTTTAAAGAATTAGGGTATCAATTCGTATACCGTAATTATTATCGGTTTTTATATAATTTCGAGCCATCGTATTTAGGCAGAGGCGACGGAGAAATATATGAATTAAGTAAATGGGAAATGAGTGATGCGGCGGTTGAATACGAAATGGATCAAACCGTGTCAGTAGCTGCCGCAGGCAAAAATGCCAAAGAGGCAAGCAGTGAAAATGCCGATTATCCGGCTGTAGCAAAAAACATGGATGAACCCAAGCCAAGCACTCTCCTTCCCCGCACTAACTTTAAAGAAACGGCATTTTTTTATCCCCAATTACAAACCGATGCCGAAGGAAATGTAGTATTTTCGTTTACCATGCCCGAAAGTCTGACTAAATGGAAATTTCAAGGCATCGCCCATACCAAAGACCTGAGAACGGGTAGTTTTGAAAAATTTCTGCAAACACAAAAAGAGTTGATGATTGTTCCCAACGCTCCCCGCTTCTTTCGTGAAGGCGATATGCTGTATTTTTCTGCTAAAGTGGTCAATATGAGCGATACGCTTTTAATCGGAACCGTTTCCTTGGAATTATTTAATGCTCAAACTAACGAAAAATTAACCATTCTTGTCGATGAAAAACCGCAAAATTTTATCGCAAAAAAAGGCGAAAGTCAAGAAGTTACGTTTAAAATCAACATTCCTTTTCAAGTATCTGCCATTACTTATCGCATCATGGCATCGGCATCCATAGACGAGGCGCTCTTTTCCGATGGTGAAGAGAAGATTATCCCTGTCCTTTCCAACCGCATGTTGGTAACCGAAACCCTGCCTTTAGCCATCAACGGGGAGCAAAGCAAGACGTTTACCTTTAAACAGATGGAACAATTTTCCAACACACGTACTCCCTTTAAATATACGCTGGAATTTTCTTCCAACCCTGCATGGTATGCCATTCAAGCACTTCCCTACATGATGGAATATCCCTATCAATGTGTGGAACAAACATTCAGTCGTATGTATGCCAATTCCATCGCCACTCATATTGCCAATTCATCCCCGAAAATAAAAGAAGTGTTCGACAGTTGGAAAAACCTTAGTCCCGATGCTTTTTGTTCGAATCTGGAAAAAAATCAGGAATTAAAAAGCCTTGTTTTAGAAGAAACCCCTTGGGTAATGGATGCCCAAAACGAAAGTGCAAACAAACAAAGGGTGGGATTACTCTTTGACATCCAACGTATGGCTCGCGAAAACGACGCTGCCGTCAGCAGACTGGAGAAAAGCCAAAACATGGACGGCTCCTGGTCCTGGTTTGAAGGGGGCAGACCGAGTCGCTACATTACACAACACCTTGTCTCCGGCTTCGGACATCTGCAACAATTGGGTGTCAAAACATCCTTAAAAGAAAATTGCTTACGCAAAGCGATTCAATACCTCGATGCCGAAATATATAAAGACTATATCGAATTAAAACGAACCATGCAAATAAACAATACCTATATTGGGTATACAAATCTGCATTATTTGTATGCAAGAAGTTTTCATCTGAAACAACATCCTATTGCCCCTCAGCACAAAGAAGCCTATACCTTTTTCCTTAACCAAATCAAACAATCCTGGAAAGAAGCTTCTATATATCTGCAGGCACTGACAGCCTTAACCCTCTATCGTAACGGAGAAACCGAATTGGCAGCGACAATAATGGAAAACATTAAGAAACGTGCCCAGTACTCGGAAGAATTGGGCATGTATTGGAAAAAAGAAGGCTACGGCTACTACTGGCATGAAGCCCCCATCGAAAGACAAGCCCTACTGATAGAAGCATTTAACGAAATAACAAAGGACGAAGTCTCGGTAGAGAAAATGAAAATATGGTTGCTCAAACAAAAACAAACCCAAAACTGGGGAACCACCCGAGCAACAACCGAAGCCTGTTATGCATTGCTGATTAACAACCAACAACTGCTGAGTACGGATGAAAATCCTGTTATCATCACCTTGGGAAAAGATACGATAGACGTTTCCAAAGTCCCTGACAAGGAAGCGGGAACAGGCTATTTTAAAACCTCATGGCTTGGTGATGAGATTACAAACGATATGGCAACCATAGGTGTAAAGAAGCCCTCCAAAGGCATTGCTTGGGGAGGTGTGTATTGGCAATATTTTGAAGACCTCGATAAAATAACACAAGACAAAGACATTCCGCATCCTTTATCCTTGCGGAAAGCCTTATACAAAGTAAGTCTCAATGAAAGAGGAGAAGTGCTCACCGCCATTACCGAAGAAAATCCGCTCAAAGTTGGCGATAAAGTGCGTATCCGCATTGAAATTCGTGTTGACAGAGACATGGAATATGTACACTTAAAAGACATGCGTGCTTCCGCTTTCGAACCAACGACGGTTTTTTCACAATACAAATACAGAGATGGTTTGTACTATTACGAATCTACCCGCGATGCAGCTACCAATTTCTTTTTCGATTACTTGCCCAAAGGAACCTATGTGTTTGAATATACTGTTATCGCTACACAGGCAGGTGTTTTCTCAAACGGCATATCGAGCATACAATGCATGTACGCCCCGGAATTCTCCGAACATAGCGAAGGCATAAAGGTGAAAGTGGAATAAGGGAATTCTTCTGTTTTTAGCGGAAGAAAATGTTTTTATTCTATTCCTTTACAAAGCGTTTCCCCAACGTAGCGTATAGTACTTTTTTACTTCCCATGAGAAACATTTTTTTGATGGGAGAACAACTTTCAGAGTCTTCGTTCTCTATCTTGGTACCTTGCGCAAGGTAGCAAGCATACCTTGCCCAACATCCCCCTGGTACTTTGCCCAAGGTACCCGGTATACCTTGCCCAAGTCAAAAAGTATAGCTCCCATCGGGAAAAAGATAAGCATGGGAGAAAAAAAAGTTAAGTTCCCATCGGGAAAAAGTACATAAAGGCATAACAGGCATTTAAAATAGTATCGGGTAAGGGCGGATAATATCGTATCGGTTAATATCAAGGTTTTAAAGAATCCTTATTCCATTGATTAATATTATTTTGAATGTAAAATAAGATATGATTATACGCTTGTTCATTACGAACAATATGATCATAAAAACGTGTTTGCCATGCAAAATCAATTCCATGATTACGGGCATATTTGGTAACGCCGATTTTAAATCCCCGAACAATGGATGCCACATTTTTGGATTGGGGACCAAATGTGTTTTGGAACGGTAGGGATGGGGCCATTCGTAGAGACGCAAAATTTTGCGTCTCTACATTATTATTATTATCAACAACGTCGGGCGGTTGCGTATCCATCCCCATATTACAAATTGTAAACAATAAATGAACATGATTCGGCATAATAACAAAACCATCCATCATCACAAACGGGAAATGTTGCGGTATGTCAACGACACATTTTTCTGCCTGTTTTCCCAATTCGGTTAAAAACATTTCGTTTTGTTGAATATCCCCAAAATAGCATCTTCGTTTTTGTGTACAAATGGTAATAAAATAGGTTCCGTCCCATGCATAATTCCACCCTTGGAAACGATTGGATGGAATGCGGTATTGATGCTGAAATTTTTCATTTTGCGTCATATTTTCTTCCCCTTTGTTTTGTTTAATTTGTTCCTATTTGGTTTTTTTGTTTTTTTTGTTTTAAATCCGTATTCCTATTTTCCCCAGGTATTTTCGTGCCAGGCTGTTCACATCTTCCGATACGCGAAAAACATAAACCAGCACCACCCCTATTCCCAAGGAAACAAAGGTTTTAAGCAATGCATCCATAAATAAGGCAAAGGTGTAATTAGAAAAAACATCCGTAATTAAAGGGCTCAGGGTCATTTTCCATCCCCAGCTAATGCCAAGCATCAACAAGACAATCCCTGTTATTTTCAATAGGTTGAAAGAAAGCGGTGATACGTTGACTTTCCATTGCAGAAATCCTAAGAGTAAGACAATATAAACGATAATCGATAAAAAGGTTCCCAGAGAAGCCCCCGACATACCATAGATAGGAATAAAAAATAAATTAGTGAATACGGTAAGGATTACCAAAGAAAAGGTAAACAGCAAGGAATAGTAATAATATTTTGAAAAATTTAAAACCGCTAAGCTCACGCCAAAAGAACTATCTATCAATCGTGCCAAACCGATGAAAAAAACAACCCACTTCCCTTTGGCATAAATGTCACCGTTTGGTATGATGGCAAAAACAAAATCTATATTTATCCAAATCAATGCAAAAATGAAGCATGCTATTAACAACTGATGTAAGGACACTTTCTTACATAATACATTTGTGTTTTTAATATCTTTATCCTTTATACTTTGTGCTATTTCAGGCAATGATATTGCCAAAAGGGAGCGATAAGGAATCTCGACAATAATGGCTATATAAAAAGCAATGGAATAAATCCCTGTAAAGTCCAATCCCATTTTACTGCTCACTAAAAACACATCTATTTTCCCCATGATGCTGCTACTGATAGCTGCCAAGACTAAAAAAGACGTATAAAAAAGAAAATCTTTGCGTAAGGTTGTGGTGATAAACGAAGGCTTTGGCTTTAATGAAATGCCGTTTAGAAGCATAAGATAAAAAATATTCATCAAGGTAGCTATTCCGTAAATACTTACCAGCAGTATTACAAACCAGTCTAAATCAATATAACGGAATGCATACAATAAATACACCACTATGGTCATGGTACGAATGCCAACTTCGCGTATGAATTTAGGGACGACAATACGCATTAATACGTTTGCGTTGGTTTCAAAAACAACCATATACAAGAAAAAGAAACCCAAAGGAATTACAAAATAATAATACTCTACAAATAAGGCTGAATTTTCGGAAAAGAAATCGGATATAGGATTTCTCAACACTATGAATAAAGCGGTGATAAGGATAAATCCAATCAAAGGGATTATCAAGGTCCAAAAGAAAAAACCATTGTCTTTGTTTTCTTTATCTTTGAAATAAGGATAGAAGCGTATGCCCGATGAGTTGATTCCCAATTGAGACAAAGCGCCAAACAACAATCCTGCTTCCAATAATATCCTTACCAGCCCGATTTCCTCCGGACGGAGAAATTTAGCAGCAATAAAAAAAGTGGTTAAAAATCCAATAAAAGCACCTACATAATTCACAATGGTTCCCTTGATACTTTGCCGAATGATAACGCCCATGATATGATGTGATTATAGTGATTAATTCCGTTTGTCCAAACCCCACATTAATTTCTCTCTAAGTGTTTTAGAAAAAGTAAGCTGCGGTAAGCGAATCAAATTAATAGAAAATTTTTCTTTCGATATACATAATTCCTTCTCTTCATTTACAATATAAGCATTGGAATCGGAAGTGACGACATAGGTATTATTTCTACTTTTTACTTTAATACGAACGATGCTGCTATCGGGAATCACCAAAGGGCGAACGGTGAGCATATGTGAAGCAATGGGTGTTAACACGATTACTTCGGCATCGGGCATTAATATTGGACCTCCGCATCCCAAAGAATAGGCGGTAGACCCTGTTGGCGTTGCAATTATCAATCCATCACACCAGTATGTATTTAAAAAATCGTCGTTAATATATACTTCTATGCTTATCATTCCTTCACTTCCATTACGTTGAATGCAAATATCGTTCAATGCCCAATCGATATCACCTCCTACATTGGGAGAGAGATGCAAAAGCATGCGTTTTTCAATTGTAAAATTTTTATTTTTAATATCTACGATAGATTGTTCCAAACTATGAATATTCACACCGGATAAAAAGCCCAATCGTCCGATGTTGATACCAAACATCGGAATGCCGGTATCTCTTACAAGTGTGAGTGCATCTAAAAAGGTCCCATCGCCACCTATGGTAAACACATAATCCGTTTGTTTTTCCGTTCCTTCTTCACAGCCGACACAAAAATTGGAAGGAAAACGAAAATCGTTTTTAATCGATTCGTAAAAAGGCTTATAGACATAAACGGAATCACAATGCTTGGATAATATATCCATCACTTCCTGAACAACCGGATAACAATTTTTTTGCAAACTTTTTCCGTAGAGACTTACTTTCATTATTCTATTTATTTATTCATTAGAAATCATTTCTTTAAAAACCAGAACCATTTTTACATCTTTTTTATCTTCGCCGGACGTATGAATAATGGCTGATTTCCCTTCATAAACAGCATCTTCAGTAATTAATTTTGCTTTTATTATCCAATCGCCTGTAGTAACATAATCAAACACAAAATGCCCGAGGCTATCGCTAAGGACGCTGGAAATAATTGTTTCGTTCGAATCCTTTATTTTTACCTTTTGCAGGATAGCTCCTTTGGCAACATACTCCATATCATCATAATAAGCGATATACGTAACTTCCCCTTGTATAACACTTTCATATTTTACACAAGAGAAGAGAACACTTGAAAACAATAGTGTCGCTACAAAAAATGCAAAGCTTTTCATCTTTTTAAAATTTTTGCAAAAATACATTATTTTTATTTGTTGCCTTGCATCTAAATTATTTTAATAAAAGAATACAGTCCCTTTATATCTACATTTTTTATACTTTTGTAAGCATAAAAAAGAAAGACATTATAATGGAGAAGACTAATTTTATTAGTGAAAATCAAGAAATAGAAGAAGAAGATATACATATATCCTGCGACCACAGCTATGAAGCGGATAAAATAGCTGCCAATCCCTTTTTATCAAGAGGATTGAAGGACATTCCCAATCCGGAAGAGCCCAATAACGAAAAATACGATTATTCATGCTGTCATTTAGGAAATTATGATTGGCTAAAAGACATAAAGCCTCCTCCTTGTGAGAAAATCAATATAGTAGAAGTCCGTTTTAAAAATGGCAATAAAGATTTTTTTCAGCTTCCCGTTTCCAATGATTTTTACGAAGTGGGAGATATTGTTGTGGTAGAAGCTGCCAGCGGTAACGACCTCGGCATAATTTCTATGACCGGTTATGAAGTAAAACTTCAGATGCAAAATAAAAAAACAAAAGAAGTTACTCGCAAGATATACCATAAAGCCCGTGCTGCTGATATTGAAAAATGGATAAAACTTGTCGGCAACGAAAAAGACACCATGATGAAATCCCGCTATGCTGCTTGGGACTTGAAATTAAACATGAAAGTAAACGATGTTGAATTTCAAGGGGACGGTTCAAAAGCAATTTTTTATTACTCTGCAGATGAACGCATTGATTTTAGGGAATTGATAAAGATACTAGCAGAAAAATTTCGCATCCGTATTGAGATGAAACAAATAGGCGTTCGCCAGGAAGCTGCCCGTTTAGGTGGTCTCGGCTCTTGTGGAAGAGAATTGTGCTGCTCGAGATGGCTCAATCATTTTAAATCCGTCAATACAGGCACCGCCAAGACACAACAGCTGGCATTAAATCCACAAAAACTTGCCGGACAATGTGGTAAATTAAAATGTTGCCTTAATTACGAACATGAAGCTTACATTGAAGAACTGAAGAATTTTCCAAATACCAACACCATTTTACATACCGAAAAAGGCGATGCACACTGTCATAAAATAGATATCTTCAAAAACCTGATGTGGTATTATTATAAAAATGATTTTTCACATTCCCTGTATGCCATTCCTACTGAAAAAATAAAAGAAATCATCGCTCTCAATAAAGAAAATAAAAAAGCGGAAAGTTTGGAAAATTATGCTGAAATCAATCAAGAAAAATACAACGAACAAGATGTCAACATTGACGATTTGAAAAAAATAAATGATTAATATAACATGCTTGCATTAATTAAAAAATCGGTAGCTATCAGTATCATTCTTGTATTATTCGTTGCATGTACGGATAACTATATCTATTACGAAAATCAAATAGTACCTAATGAAAAATGGGAAGCCAAGCATCCCCTTACCTACATTTTGAATATTACCGATACCCTTACTACCCACAACATCGGCTTTACGATACGCTATAGTGAAAATTATGCGTATCAGAACTTATATTTATTTATTTATACTTCCCTGCCAAACGGCAAACAAGTAATAGATACCGTTTCGTGCGATTTATTCCAAACCAATGGTAAAGCTTGGGGAAAAGGAAACCGTATCAAAGAATTAAATGTAACCTACGGCACACTGCTGTTTCCTTTCAAAGGCAAATATATCATGAAAGTAAAACATGCTATGAGAACAGATACAATAGAAGGCATCAGTTCGCTTGGGCTTTTCATAGCCGTCAAAGATAGTATCAACTAAAAGAAATAAATCATGTCTTCAAAGAAAACACCTAAAACAAAAGCTCCTGTCTCTACATTACGCAAATGGATTTGGGTACTCTTTTTTGCTTTTTGGGGAGGAGTAATAATAATGTTCACTTTTATTTCTATGGGATGGTTAGGTTTTATGCCTTCCTTTGAAGAACTCGAAAATCCCAAGACCAATTTAGCCACCGAAATCATATCGGAAGATGGCTATGTGTTGGGAAAATATTACATTGAAAATCGCTCGAATGTATCTTACAATCAGCTGCCCGAATGTTTAGTCAACGCCCTCATCGCCACCGAAGACATCCGCTTTAGAAAACATGCCGGCATTGACACCAAAGCCTTGTTGCGTGTCAGCATGGGAATCATCACCGGACAACATAAAGGAGGAGGAAGTACCATTTCACAACAATTGGCGAAAAATCTATTTCCTCGTAATGATGACGCTCATTTCTTCAAATTAGTATTTACCAAATTTAAAGAATGGGTTGTTGCCGTTAAATTAGAGAAGAATTATTCTAAAAATGAAATACTTGCCATGTATTTGAATACTGTGGATTTTGGCAATCTATCTCATGGTATCAAGTCGGCGGCAAAAACATATTTCGACAAGACTCCGCAAGAATTAAATATTGAAGAATCTGCATTATTGATAGGGATGCTGAAAGCACCTACCCGTTACAGCCCGCGTCGGAATCCTGAAAATGCTTTTATTCGACGAAATACGGTATTGGCACAAATGGAAAAATATGATTTTATTGACGAAAGCAGCTGTGACAGCATTCAAAAAATCCCGATAGATATGTCGCACTTCCGATTACAAGATCATAAAGTAGGTGTTGCTACATATTTCAGAGAATATCTACGACAAGAAGTTACTGCTTGGGCAAAAGCAAATCCAAAACCCGACGGCAGCACCTGGGATATTTATAAAGACGGCTTGAAAATATATACTACCATCAATTATAAAATGCAAACCTATGCTGAAGCTGCCGTTGACGAATGGGTGAAACAAAACTTACAACCTTTGTTTTTCAAACATTGGGCAGGGCATAAAAATGCTCCTTTTTATAATATCAATGAGGAGGAAACGGAAAATATTATGGTTAGAGCCATGAAAAACTCCGATAGGTACAGGAAATTAAAAAAAGAAGGCTATTCCGAGAAAGAAATACGCAAAATATTTGAAACTCCTGTGCAAATGTGGTTGTTTTCTCACGAAGGTGAAATAGATACTGTTTTGTCTCCCTGGGATTCTCTACGCTATATAAAATCCTTTTTAAACTGTGGTTTAATGGCGATGGACCCTTCCACCGGCTATGTTAAAGCTTATGTAGGAGGCATTGACTATACCCACTTCCAATACGACCACGTAACGCAAGCCCGCAGGCAAGTAGGCTCAACCTTCAAACCTTTTGTCTATACGTTTGCTATGCAAGAAGGGGAATATTCTCCCTGTTATAAAGTACCTAATTTACCCGTGAGATTTGATTTGCCGTCGGGAGATGTATGGATTCCGAAAAATGCAAGTAAATACAAAGAAGGACAAATGGTTACTTTAAGAGAAGCATTGGCTAATTCACTGAATTATGTCTCGGCATATTTAATGAAACGTTACGGACCAAGTGCCATTGTTCAGCTGGTACGAAAATTAGGAATGACAAGCGATATTCCTGAGGTGCCGGCAATTAGTTTAGGTGCCTGTGAACTTAGCTTGTATGAAATGGTAGGAGCCGTCAATGCGTTCAATAACAAAGGTGTCTACGTAAAACCTATTTTTATCACAAAGATATGCAACAACAAAGGCAATATTCTGGCACAGTTTTCTACCGAACAAAACGAAGCTATGGATGAAGTGTCGGCATATAAAACAGTTCGATTAATGGAAGGTGTCGTTGACCAAGGCACCGCTGTTCGTTTAATCTACAGATACAAACTTGACATGCAAATGGCAGGAAAAACAGGTACTACCGATAATAATTCTGACGGATGGTTTATGGGATATACCCCTCAACTAACGGCAGGTGTTTGGGTTGGTTGTGAAGACAGAGCCGCACATTTTCGTTCTACCAATCTGGGTCAAGGTGCCAATACCGCTCTTCCTATCTGGGCTATTTTTGTAAAAAAATGTTATGAAGACAAAAGCTTGTATTTTTCAAAAACAATGGAATTTGAAAAACCGGATTTGAATATCGACATAGAATTTGATTGCAGCAAATATGTAGGAGAAACCAGCACTCAATCTAAATACGATTTCGACTAATAAACAAAAAAACTGCTTTTTCAAGCAGTTTTATCTTTTTTATTTAAAAGCTGTTTCACTCAGACCTTTTCCGTTAAGTCTTAAGTCATCCATATAGGCAGGAACTTTTTTCCCTAAATATTTATCTACATACATCTTAGCCAGATATTGTCCGAGCATAAAACCATGTCCTCGTAACCCTATCAACAAGCCATTTTCAGGGTCAACAATATAACGCGGTTCGGTATAATACCCGCTCCAAACAGCGTGGAAACCGATGCTGTTAAGATTCGGTATCCATTCGCTAAACATTTCGGAAACAATTTCCAGAAAATCTTTACTATTGTATTTCAGATTCTGACGTGTTTCGTTGGGATCGCATCCGGGAGAAGCACAACCTATGATTTGACCTGTCTTCAGGAATTGTTGTCCGTAAACAGCCGTAAAACCCTTGTAACGACGACGATCTATCACCATGTCTAAGGCATCGTTGTTTTTTCCTATCATCGGCAGCCTTCTCGTTATAAATGCCTGATGTTTTACCGGATAGGTGTTGGTATCCAATCCCAGCATTTTGATAAACTTCTCTGCACTATAGCCCAAAGCATTCACAAAGTGATTACAACAATATTCAATGTATTCATTGGCATGTGTCTGCACCAGGGCATAATATTTATCGCCTTGCTTTTTAACATGCAATAATTCACAGTCTTCCATCAAGACACCCCCTTTATCTATAGCCACTCCGCGTATATATTCTATAGTTCTTCCCGGTGTTGCCTGCCAACAGTCGTTTGCAATCAATGCATGAGAATAGGTTGCTAATTTCGGGTTCCATAAAGGAGATATTTCTTTTTGGAAATCTTTTTTATCAACCATATAGGCATCCGACCAAGCCCGGGAAGCATCCAAGGCCCGATAAGTAGCATCGTCGTGTACCAAATTCACATAGCGTGTAGGCTTAAAATCAATATTGTAAACTTTTTGTATGTCTTTGAATAATTCTAAATTATGTTTTGCGATATCGGAAATATCGGGATTTGAAAAAGTAGGACGCCCGCCGCCGATATTACGCCAGGAAGCCCCGCGATCGTAATTGATTAATATCGTCTGTTTTCCGGCTTCGGCAAAATAACGAAACAAGGCACTCCCAGCTATTCCGCCACCGGCGACTAAAATATCAACATTTTGTTTTTTAACATTGTTATTTTTTGGAAAAACAAATACTTCCTTCGCTTTCGGGTTGTATAAATCTCCCAAGGTTACCTGATTGGATAAAGGAGCCCGCGGTGTAGAATCACCGGTAATTTCGATGCCGTATCCTCTAAGAATTTGTTTGGCACGCGGGATACAGCGTTTCCCCCGACAAGGACCCATCCCCATACGGGTAGTGTGTTTTAATTCATCAACAGAAATAAACGTACGATTGCCGATGGTTTTTAGTAATTCTTCAACACTAACATCTTCACAATGGCATACATATGTTTCGCTTTCGACCTTTTGCGGCGATTTAAAAGATAATTTCTTTGGATACTTTGATTGGATAATAAAGCCTCTTACATTTGTCAACGCTTCTCCAAAAAGTGTAGTGGATTTGATGCGGGCAACATTGGTTTTGTTTTTCTTTTTTAATATCTTTTCAATGATACCTTCTCCGAGTTTTTGACCGTTGTTGTCAATCAGAAATACGGAAACTCCTTCTTCTGCATGGTATTCTATGGGCAAGAACAATTGTGCTTTTGAAAGATTATACCCGAATATAGCCAGCCCCGGACATTGATACACACACTCCATGCAACCGATACATTTGTCGAAATTTATAGCCGGCACCGTCGATGTACTGGACTTGCTGATAGCACCATGAGGGCAGGCAAAAGCACAAGGATTGCAAGCAAAGCCATACAAACAATCTATCTGTACAAAAGGTTTCGCCTGCATTCTTTCCGAAGACGGAAGATAGGGCTTTTCAAGTATCCGAACCGGATGTTGTTGAGAATCTATGTATTGTTTGGATATTTCCAAATAATCTTCGTACGAATATCGTTTCCCGATACATTGAGCTACCTCATACGCTACCTGTTTACCACGAAGCACTGCACTGGTACCTTCTCCGATGCGAATCGCATCACCTATACCGAAGGTGTTAATGCCAAAGACTTCTTTTCCTTTAACTAACAATTGATCATCAGGGACTAAACCCGTACATATGTTGATAATATCAATATCGTCAATTATTTTTTCCGTACCCGGTATTGCTTTAAAATCTTTACATTCTGCAATAACAGCACCTATAATACCATCGTGTTTATCATTGGGAATAGCTTTCAATAAAAGATGAGATGTCAGAATAGGAATGCCCAACCGTCGTACCCGGTTTGCTTGAACCGGAAATCCCCCTTCATTAGGCATGGCTTCGATGATGGCTTTAATGTCTGCACCGGCTTGCATGCCTTGATAAGAGGTTAAATATCCGATGTTTCCTGCACCAACGGTAAGTACTTTTTTGCCTAAAAGGGTATGTTCCTGATTCATCATTTTCTGGAAAACAGCAGCGGTATAAACACCGGGCAGGTCGTCGTTTTCGAAAGTAGGCATAAAGGGAATCGCACCGGTACCGACTACAAGATATTCCGCATCGACATAGGATATTTCTTGATTTTCGATGTTTTTAATCGCAATGCGTTTACCTTCCAATATATCCCAAACGGTTTCATTCAATAGAATACCGTCATGATTATCGCCGGCTAATGTTTTGGCAATCTCAAAACCACGCATACCGCCGTATTTTTTCTCTTTCTCGAAAAAGAAAAACTGATGCGTTTGCATATTGAATTGCCCCCCTATGACTGCGTTGTTATCAATAACTAAATTAGAAATCTGCAATTTGTTGAGGGTTTCACGGCATGCCAATCCTGCCGGCCCGGCCCCGATAATAGCAACCGTGGTTTTGTATATACGCAATTCCTTTTGTTTGTTTTCCGTATAAATAGGTTGGTAGTCTTTGGGTATTTCCCTTACTTCCTTTACCCCATCTACGAGTGTAATGCATATACGGCGGATGTTACCGTCGACCAACATTTCACAGGCACCGCATTTTCCGATACCACATTCCAAACTCCGTTGACGGTCGTGAATACTATGACTGTGAATAGGAAACCCTGCCTGATGCAAAGCTGCCGCAATGGTATATCCTTTTTTCCCTTTTACTTTTTGCCCTTCAAATAAAAATTCGACGATTTCGCTCTCCGGAATGTCTAAAATGGGATGATTCTTTATTTCGTACATATCGTAATATCCTTATTTTTATAGTGTTATTTTTATTGCTGTGTATTTAAAATCAAAGTGCAAAGGAAAACAAAATTTTTGTAAACTCATAGGGTTTTTTCAGAGGAAAATAAAAAAAATAGGAAATAATTTTTTATACTGCTTCTATTTATATTTTGATTTGAATGTATTCTATTCTACCAACAACAACAAAATGTTTTCCAATTTTTCTTTTACCAATGTAGATTGACAGGTGAAATTATTAACGATAATGGCAAAACAATAAGTTTCTCCTTTGGCATTGATGGCATAACCTGCGTAGGCTCTTACCCCGGTCATTGTGCCGCTTTTCCCATAGATATTGCTTCCTTTGGGTTTATTTTTCACTACATTTCTCAAGGTTCCCGACACACCGGCTTGCGATAAAGATTGGAGATATTCGGGATAATAAGTCTTGGTAGACACATTATAAAGGACATCACATAAGGCAAGGGGGGAAATGAAATTAACAGATGATAATCCACTGCCATCTACTATGTTTATACTATTGGTTGCTATTCCCATACGTGCCAAGCCGGCTTTAATGGCGGAGGCACCTCCCACATAGGAACCCTTTCCTAATAACTTGAAAACCGCTTCCGCATAAACATTGTTACTGGTTTTATTGATTTGATTCACTATCACCGATAAAGAGGGAGAATGGTTGACATAGACAGTATCCATTTTTGCATCGAGGGTATCTATGTCAATGGCATAGATTGCATCGGAAATATGGATTCCTTTGGTTTGCAAAAAGTTTTTAAAATTCCAGGCACAGACATAACCCGGCATTGGCAAAGCTCCTTTTGCCGAAAAAGGTGTTTTATTTACGGCAATGTTGCCACAGATTTCTCGTTGCTTACTGTACGAATCTCCATAAATCATTAGATAACTCTCCACTCCTTTTTTAAGGGTATTTACTTCATTATAAAGGATGATGTCGGGAGGAAGCGGAGGATAAACGCTGCTTAGTATTGCTTTTTTTCCGATGCTGTCTGCGGGCAGCATAGACACTACAAACATATTTTCATGCCATGACAAGCCTTGGGCACCGGCACCGTAATAATTGCCTACATCGCCCCACATCCAGGCCTCGTTTAAGGGATGGGAATCGAAAAAAGAAGCATCAACATATATGTTCCCGTTGATAGTATGAATCCCATTTTCTTGTATCACCTTACTCCATTTTTCAAAAAGAGAATCCGGATGGGTTGCTGAAAAACGGGTACTTCCCAGCGTAGGGTCGCCACCGCCAACAAGATAGAGATTCCCATTTAAAATTCCATCCTTGATTGTGCCGGAAGTTAACATATAGGTTTTAAACGTATACCTGCTTCCCAATTGCTGAAGGGCGATGGCTGTTAAGGGTAATTTTTGCAAAGAAGCAGGCACGAAATTTTTTTCAGCATTGTAGTTGACAAGGATACGATTTGTTTTTACCTCTTTCACACACACACCGATGGTGGCTGCTGTCAGGTTAGTATCCGTAGAAAGTTGTTGAATGGCAAGATTCAATTTCTCAGAGAGAGATTGAGTGAAAACGCTTGCTGTAAGAAAGCACAATAAAAAGCTTAAAATATTTTTCATGGCATAATTCTATCTTTGTTCAGATAGGCATCCCAGCCTTGCGCCTTGATAGGAATTGATTTTTTGTCGTTAGTAATTAAATGATATCCTTCATTTTCATCGGTAATATGTCCGATAACAGTAACATCTTTCACTTGTTTTATTTTTTCAAAATCATCTTGTTTGATTGTAAACAGCAATTCATAATCCTCCCCACCGCTGAGGGCGATGGTAGAAGGTATCAATTGAAAATCCATGGCGGTATCATAAGTAAGAGTGTCAATAGGTATTTTATCTTCGTAGAGGCAACACCCTTTTTTGGAGTTTTTACATATATGAATGATTTCGGAAGCCAGTCCGTCGGAAATATCTATCATGGCAGTAGGTAAGATATTATTTTCTCTCAATGCTTTGACTATGTCGAGGCGGGGTTCGGGTTTCAGCTGTCGTTCGAGCAGGTAATCAAAGCCTTCTAAATCAGGTTGGTTATTGGGATTATCGAGATATACTTTTTTCTCTCTTTCGAGGATGAGCAAGCCCATATAGGCGGCTCCCAAATCGCCCGAAACACATATCAAATCGTGGGTGTTGGCGGTGCTGCGTTTCACTATTTGTTTTGAATCGGCATAGCCTAAAACGGTAATGCTGATACACAAGCCACTAAGGCTGGAGGTAGTATCCCCTCCTACCATATCTACACCATAGCGTTCACAACACAGATACATTCCCTGATATATTTCTTCAATAGCTTCTACCGTATAGCGACTTGACACCGCTATGCCTACCAATACTTGTTCGGGTTTGGCATTCATGGCGGCAATATCCGATAAATTAGAGGCTATGGCTTTATATCCTATATGTTTTAATGGAAAATAACGCACATCGAAATGCACGCCTTCAATTAATAAATCTTTGGAAATTACCTGGAGTCGATTTTGTGTATTGATGATGGCAGCATCATCGCCAACCCCGAGCACCGAACTTTTATTTTTAAGTTGAATATTCTTGGTCAATACTTCAATCAATCCAAATTCCCCGTATTCAGATAAAGGGGTTACACTCGCATTTTCAAGCATAGATGTCATTATTTATGTTTGTGCAAAGGTAATGTTTTTTTATAAATTATACCCTCGATTCCTTATTTTATTTATATTTGATTTTCTAAATGTTAAAAATTAGTGTACTTTTGTAATCACTAAAAAACGCATCACTAAATACGTATTATGTCATCATTACAAAATATAAATCAATATTTTTTACAATTTTTACCGCAAGATAAACCTTCTGCCGAGAAAGATTATTTTATCAAACAAAGGGCAGATGCTGCCGATTCTTTCCGTAAAAGCGGTGTGCCGGAACCAAGTTCGGAAATGTGGAGAGAAATAAAATGGGACAATATCATTGCCGATAAAAACTTTGTTATTCAAAAACAAGCCAACGAATACCAACCCGTTGAAAATTATTTTCAATGTTCGACACGAGACATCAATGCGGAGATGTTTACTTTTTTAAACGGCTGGTACGTACATCACAACGCTCCCCTGACGGTATTTCCGGATGGGACAATGTTTGGAAGTTTAGGCGAAGCCATCCATCGGTTTCCCGAGCTTGTGGCTGAGTGCTTAGGAAAAAACAAAGAAATGTCGAATGGCTTAATAGACCTTAATTTAGCCTGTTGGCAAGACGGCTTTTTCGCCTATATCCCCGATAATATTCATCTGAAAAGACCCATACAATTTGTTTATATCGTTAATTCCGATGAAAATATTTTTATTCAACCCCGAAACCTTATCTGTATCGGGAAGAATGCTTCCGCTACCATCGTCCATTGCGATGACTCCCTCGAATGTAAAGATACCCTTATCAATACCGTTACCGAAATATACGTTGGAGAATCTGCCACATGTGATTATTATAAACTTGAAAACAAAGACAATAAATCAACGCTTATCAATCATTTGTTGATACAACAAGCAGGCAACAGTAAGGTAAACACCAATACCACCGTTTTTAACGGAGGCTTGGTACATAATACGATTGTTGCCAATCTGATGGAGCCAAAAGCGGAAATCAATACCAACGGTTTGTATTTGGTAGATGGAAAACAAGAGATAACCAATTGTTTATACATTAAACACGGGGCGCCGAACTGTAAAAGCAATCAACTCTACAAAGGCATCCTCGACGATACGGCAAAAGCCCGTTTCATCGGACATGTATATGTGGGGAAAGAAGCCCAAAAAACAGAAGCACACCAAACCAATCGGAATATTCTGCTGACGGATGAAACGGATGTGATATCGAAACCCTTTTTGGAAATCTATGCCGATGATGTTAAATGCAGTCACGGCTCAACGGTAGGTCAATTGGATGAAAATGCGATGTTTTATTTACGTACCCGCGGTATTTGCGAACAAAATGCAAGGGTATTGTTAATGCATGCTTTTGCCAAAGAAGTAGTGGATAAAATTAATATCGAAGCCCTTGGCGATCGCACCGAGCGACTGGTAAGAAAACGCCTTACCGGCGAGATTATCTCCTGCAACAGCTGCATGCAACAATGCGATAAAAAGAATATCAGCTTCGAAATAGAAGTGCCGGAATTATAAAAAAACAGAGATTATTCATTGACGTTTTCGTGCCGAAAAGACAGAGTCAGCCTCGCGTGTAATCTTTTCAATTTTTAAAGTGAGGGGGTGGGTTTATGGTCAAGCAAAAAGAACAAGAGAAAATCGTTTTGTTTTGATTGTAAATATAATTAAACGCAAATAAATAAATTACCCGTTAATGTTTTATTCTTCATACTTTTAATCTGCCGCTTGCTAATATATTCCGTAGTTCCTTTTAGTATCTTTGAAGTAAATTAAAAGAAAGTGTAGAGGCTACCGGAGGACATCCAAAGGGTTGAATATCAACATCGAAATTTATTGACGCAATAATTGAATTTATTGACGCAATAATTGAATTTATTGACGCAATAATTAATTTTATTGACGC
>ERZ1645192.1301-NODE-1301-length-20851-cov-5.825880_pt1 | contig 20851 bp, 21 predicted proteins | sample MGYA00575354_ERZ1645192 | MGnify/ENA primary metagenome ERZ1645192 (study PRJEB40844, sample SAMN11349763) | freshwater sediment metagenome | isolation source: river sediment | host: Sediment | place: India: Faizupur Khadar , New Delhi | collected 2017-02-21 ... | reverse complement strand
AGACGTCCATGTGGGGCCACACGGCGTAGTCCTGGAACACGACGCCGATCCGCCGCTCCTCGGGCGGCACGGAGCGCCGGCGGTCCGCGACGATGCGGCTCCCGATGGCTATCTCACCCTCGTCCGGGGCCTCGAAGCCGGCGAGGAGCCGGAGTGCGACGGTCTTGCCGCAGCCCGAGGGGCCGACGAGCACGAAGCACTCGCCGGAATGGATATGCAGGTTCAGGTCTTGGAGCACGGTGTGCTCGCCGTACGACTTGCGTACGGAAGCGAAGCGAATATCGGACATGCGATGAGTCTCCTGTAGGCGGCCGGACAGGACGCCCGGCCGCACGGATCGGCCGGAACGGCCTACTTCGTCATGATGTTCGTGAAGCGCTCGATGAAGTCCGTGAGGACGGCTCAAGTATTGCGTTTTATGAAGAAGGGCTTCAACGTTCATTCTCGATTAAAAAAGTATTACCTGTTTTCGTTCCAAGCCTTAGCTATGCTTTGCTTGAAGAAGTTCATAACGGCACGGATGCGCAAATGGCCTATATGAAACAAACGCTATTAAGCGGAGAAGAACTCGAACGAACCCGGAAGAACATGCTCAGATACTGCGAACAAGATACATGGGCGATGGTCGAGATTCTTCGTTCCGTTAAAAAGATTATTAACGAATAACTACAGGTTCACCGCCAGTGTTTTTCTTCACATATCATCGTATATCCAAAATATTCATCAAAATTCAAATCCGTTTTACTGCCTAAAATTTCTTTTTTCAGGATATGGAAGCGAGTTATTCAAAAAATGATAGGTGGCCGAATCGTTCGATTTCTCCTCAAAAAATGTGATACTATTTATGTATTAAGTTCAAAAAAAGGAACAAATTCATGATCATTATTAAAGAAGTACTCACGAAACGTGATCTCAAAAAGTTTATTCAATTTCCTGTCCAATTATTTAAAGATGTTGAGCAATTTACTCCTTACATCTTTGAAGATGAAATGGCTAATCTAACTCCTAGTAAAAATCCTGCCTCAGCCTGGTGTGATTTCAAACTCTTCATGGCCTATATTGATGGCAAAATAGTTGGTCGTATTTGTGGGATTATTTCACATTTTGCTAACGATAAGTATAGGCAAAAGCGTGTGCGATTTAACCGGATTGACATGATTGATGACATCGAAGTAACGAAAGCGATGATTAAAGCTGTGGCGGCTTGGGGTCGTGAAAATGGCATGACCGAAATTGTCGGTCCACTAGGCTATAGTGATCAAGATAAAGAAGGACTCCTTGTCGAAGGGTTTGAATATGCCAACATGTTTGCCACTTTTTATCACTTCCCTTACTATAAAGAACATTTAGAAAAACTTGGATTTATCGTTGACGCTACGTGGGTTGAAGCTCGGCTTTATGTTCCCGATAAAATGGATGAACGTTTTGAAAGAATTAATCAATATGTCAAAAGAAAATATCATGTTCACATCAAAGAATTCAAATCAAAAAAAGCCTTAGAACCCTATATTGTTCAAGTGCTCTCTTTGGTGAATAAATCGTATGCTCATCTCTATGGATTTGTCCCTATTAGTGAAGATTTTATGGCCACATTGGCCAAACAGTATATGCCATTATTGAACTTACGCTACACCAATATCGTTGTCGATAAAAATGATAAAGTCGTCGCCTTTGGCATTTCGATTCCTTCCCCCGTATTTGCCCTTAAAAAGATTAAAGGCAAGCTCTATCCTTTTGGTTTTATTCGTTTTTTAAGTGCATTAAAACATTCAAAACAACTGGATCTATTACTGATTGCAATCGAACCCGAATTAAAAACTAGTGGTATCATTAATCTTGTGCTTGGTGAAGCGATTAAGCATGCGATTGAAGATGGGATTGAATATGCTGAAACCGGACCAGAACTGGCGGATAACGCTCAAGTTCAAAGTTTGTGGAAAAACTTCAACTGCATCTTTCATAAGAAACGTGTGTGTTATGTAAGAAGTATTGATCTTGACTAGACCTAGGAAAGGAGTACCTTATGGCAAAAATTAAAGTAAGTATTATTAATCCAAGCACCTTACGACTCGACGAGCGGGGCGAAATTGGCGACACCATCGATTTACATGAACTCCAATCGGTGGATAATACGCTGATTTTAGAAGCAATTGAAAAATCAAAAGATGAAGTCTATAAACGGCTAATCGCCCAAGAAATTGAACGGCAAAATAATCTTAAACAACTGGCTTTGAAAGAACAAAGTGAGATGTTTAATCGTCAATTTTTTGCATTAAGCACCGAAAAAAAGACGCTTGAAAATAAAATTGTCGAATTAACTAAGGGCTTAGAAGAACAAAAGAAAATCGCGCTTTTAGAATTGGAAAATAAGAAAAACCAAGAACTCAATCGCGTGGTAAGCGAAAAAGAACATGTCATTCTTGATTTACAAAACAAAGTGAATTCCATTACTGAAAAACAACAATTACTGATTGATAAAGAGAAAAATGAAATTCAAAATCGCTTTCTTATCCAAATTAATGACAAAGAAAAAGCGATGCTCGATTTAAAGAGTCAAATTGAACGACTTAAAGCCAGTGAACGGGAAGAATTACTGAAAAAAGAAATGGAAATTCGTACGTTAACCGAACAAATTAAAGCTAAAGAAGAACTCTTAAAATTAGAAGTGCAAAAGAATACGGCTGAATTGAGTCAAAAATTTAATGAACAAATCACCCAAAAAGAAAACGAAATCAATCAACTTAAACTGACAAAATCGAATCTTCAAGTGAAAATGCTTGGGGAAGAATTAGAACGTTGGTGTAATAGCGAATACGAACTGTTTGCGCTGTCAGGCTTTGAAGATTGTAAGTGGTATAAAGATAATAAAGCCATCAAAGATAGTCCTGATGAAAAAGGCACGAAGGCCGATTACATTTTTGAAGTTTATGCTGATAAACTGAAACTCGAGAAGAGCCGCTTATTAACTGTCGTTTGTGAAATGAAAAATGAATCACCCGACACGAAGACAAAAACAAAGAATTCCGATCACTATAAGAAACTAAATGACGACCGTATCAAAAAGAATGCGCAATATGCCCTTTTAGTCAGTGAACTCGAATGGGATACGACCAATGACGCACCGATTAAGAAGATTCCCGATTATGAAAATATGTACATGGTTCGGCCGACCTATTTTATTACCTTCCTTTCGCTTATTAAATCCTTGGCCAATAAATATCAAGCCTTACTCCTAGAACATAAAATCGCCAATGAAAATTTCATGGATAGTCAAGAAATCCTCGCCGAATTTGAAAGTTTTAAAACCACCTATCTTGATAAGCCGCTCGATAGCCTACTAAAAGACGTGGAGAAAATCAAAGTTGAAGCCGATAAAGCCTATCAATCTTCTTATAAAATCATGGGATTAGCCGACACGATCATTTCGAATAAAATCGCCGAAATTAAACTAAAAATCGAACGATTTGATATCAAAAAAATCGCCCGTAAAGTAGAAAAATTAGATAAGTAAGGAATCTATATGAAAGAAATTATCGAACAAATCCGTCAATTCAATCACGAACGGGACTGGGAACAATTCCATTCACCGGCTAACTTAGCCAAATCGCTCGTGATTGAAGCGGGAGAACTGCTTGAATTATATCAATGGAGTGATGACGTAAAATCTGAACAAGATTTAAAAGAAGAACTAGCCGATGTGCTTTCTTATGCCCTGATGCTAGCCGATCATTACCATTTTGATATCGAACAAATCATGCGCGATAAGATTAAAAAAAATGCGCTCAAGTATCCGGTTAGCAAGGCAAAAGGAAAAGCCAATAAGTACGACGATTTAAAATAATCGCCCACCCATTATGGAAAATCACATCAAAGATCCAAAACAAAAAGAAAATCTTCTTCATATTATTAAATTCGTCTTATTCTCGATTTCAGCGGGAATTATTCAAGCCTTAACCTTTACACTTCTTTTCGAAGTGATTAAATGGATTTATTGGCCCTCCTATTTAGTCGCATTAATCCTCAGTGTGCTTTGGAATTTTACATTAAACCGCAAATTCACGTTTAAATCAGCGAATAATATTCCAATTGCGATGTTAAAAGTGGCCTTATTCTATCTCGTCTTTACGCCTCTATCGACATGGTGGGGAGATGCGCTTACAAAGGTGGGTTGGAACGAATACCTTGTTTTAGCCTTTACGATGGTCATCAATCTAATAACTGAATTTCTATATACGAAATACTTCGTCTATCACAAGGCGATTAATACCGCAGTTAAACCTAAAAAATAAAATGATTCGACAATAAGATAACAATAATGAATTTGTTGTCTTTTTTTCATTTCTTGATTTAGGTCAAGGTTTGGACACTCCTTTCACTTTATAGTTGAAGTAGAAAAGGAGGATTTATCGTATGACAAAATCCATTTATCAATTAGAGACTGTGACGTGCCCATCTTGTATTCGTCGGATTGAACTATCGATTGGAAAACTAAATGGGGTTAGCCAAGTAAACGTGAAGTTCAATGCCTCAAAAGTAGAAGTTGATTATGATGAACAAGTGATTACAAAGGATAAGATTGGTGCAAGCATTACCACGTTAGGTTATAAAGTTTTGAATGTTAAGTAGGTTCGGTCCTTGGATCAAAGCGAATCTATATATTCTTAGTCTAACCATCTTATTCATTGCATCCATTGTTCTCAACGAACTCTTAAAAACCCATTACGCTAGCATCGCAATCATGCTAAGTTTGACGATTTTAGCCGGTTATCACATTTTTAAAAAAGCAATCATTGATATTCGCTACAAAATAATAGGCATTGATTTACTGGTGACGATCGCCGTCATTGGTGCGATGATTCTTGGTGATTTCTTTGAAGGGGCTGCGGTCACTTACCTCTTTACCCTTGGTCATTATCTTGAAAAACGTTCTTTAGAGAAAACGAGGAGTGCTTTAAGTCAATTGATGGATTTAAAACCAACTTTAGCTAGAAAGCTAGATGAGGGAAGCGAAACAATGGTCGGTTTAGATGAATTACTTTTAGGCGATATTATTATTGTTCGAGCGGGTGAAAAGATTCCGACTGATAGTGAAATTCTTGAAGGGGTCGCAACCATTGACGAACAAATGATGACTGGCGAATCGCTTCCCGTGGAGAAGACGGTCGGTGCTAAGGTATTTGGGGCGACGATTGTTACTTCTGGTTATTTAAAATTAACTGTGACTGCGATTGGTGAAGATACCGCCTTAAGTCAAATTATTCATCTAGTTGAAGATGCCCAAGATAAGAAGGCGAAAACCCAAAAGTTTATCGAAAAATTTGCGCGATTTTACACGCCACTGATTGTCTTAAGTGCGATTGTGCTTTATCTATTCACATTCGATATTCGTCTAGCGATTACGATGTTAGTCATTTCATGTCCAGGTGCACTCGTGATTGCCACTCCAGTTTCGTATGTTGCGGGGATTGGCAATGGCGCCAAAAAGGGGATTCTCTTTAAAGGTGGCGAATCGGTCGATCGCTTAAGTAAAGCGAAAGTAGTCATGTTTGATAAAACCGGAACCCTGACGATGGGGAAACCTGAGTTAAAACAAATTAAGACATATGATTTTGACGAAAACGAGCTCATCAAACTGGCGGCGATTGGCGAAAAATATAGTGAACATCCTCTCGCAATTCCTTTAGTCGAAGAAGCTAAAAAACGGGGCTTAGTCGCACAAGAAGAACCATCAAATCTTGAAATGATTGTCGCAAGAGGAATTCAATTTTCCTATCAAACTGATGTCTATACGATTGGTAACCATCGATTCGACTCGGTCCTTATCACCGATCAGATTAGAGAAGATATCGAGGTCTTGGAAAGTCAAGGTCATACCACACTTGTTATGGCTAAAAACAACCAAGTAATCGGTTTATTTGCACTCGGTGATACATTACGACCTGATGCGAAAAACCTCGTTACTAAATTACGAAAACACGGGATTAAGAAGTTAATCATGTTGACCGGAGACCGTGACCGTGTGGCGAACGTTGTGGCCACTGAATTAGGTCTTGATGACTATCATGCTGGTTTACTTCCAGAAGAAAAGGCCGAAATTGTGAAGACCTATGAAAAGTCGGCGAACACGATCTTTGTTGGTGATGGCATCAATGACGCGCTTGCCCTAAGTTATGCAAGTAGTTCCGTCGCGATTGGTGGACTGGGTAAAGACTTAGCGATGGCCACTAGTGATGTGGTCTTGATGGGCGGCGATTTAGTGAAGTTAGATGAGGCGATTCGACTTTCTAAGCGTGTTCGCGCCAATATGTATCAAAATGTTTTATTTGCCTTGCTGGTTGTTTTATTCTTAATAGTAGGTGTTATCTTTAAAACGGTGAATATGACAATCGGGATGTTAGTCCATGAATTATCCGTGCTACTCGTTTTAGTGAACGCGATGCGACTGATTGGCAAAAGGAGAAACTAAGTATGAATGATGATTTACGCCCGCAAAGCTGTATCCAATATGTGCCGATTTTTAAAAGTTTGACGGCTAAAGAACTCGATGACGTCATCCTCATTTCGAGCCATCGCCATATTAATAAAGGTGAGTTCATCTTTCATGCGGGTGAAAACATCCATAGTCTCTATGTGATTCATCGGGGCAAAGTCAAAATTGCTCGTTATTCCGAAGAAGGAAAAGAACAAATTATTCGCCTGATTGGACATGGTGATTTCTTAGGCGAGTTAGCACTCTTTAACGAAGAAAAAGTCACGACCTTTGCCGAAGCCATTGAACCAACCGTCGTCTGTCTCATCGATGCGAATCGCTTACGTGAACTCATGTTAAAAGCTCCGACAGTAAGTTATAAAATGATGGCCGAACTATCTAAACGACTGGAGAAGGCCGAATCGTTACTCGAGAACAGTAATTTACTAAATGCCGAACAAAAGGTGGTGCGCTATTTACTTGAACTAGAGCGAGAGGGTTATGTCAAATTTTCGACGAGTAAGATTAACATTGCAAGAAATCTTGGCATCACACCAGAAACGCTGAGTCGCAAGTTGAAAGGGCTCGAGGAACATCAACTGATTCGCACGATTAATAATCGGCTGATCAAAGTGATCAATCTAGAGCAACTCAAGCAACGAAACGGGAATTAATCCCAAAGATTAACGAAGTTTTTACCTAAGTAACTTATTCATTTTTAGTGTAAACTAAATAGAGAGGTATTTACTTATGTTAGAAATTGGAAATAAAGCTCCCGGATTTAGTCTTCTTGATAAAGAGGGAAATATCGTCAGTCTTCGTGACTTTGCTGGCAAGAAAGTCGTCTTATATTTTTATCCTAAAGACAACACGAGCGGATGCACCATTCAAGCGCAAGAATTTCGTGATGCCTATCACCAATTTGTCGACTTAAATGTCGTCGTCATTGGTGTGAGTAAAGACGATGTCAAATCGCATCAAAAGTTTTGTGAGGATCACAACTTGCCCTTTATTCTTTTAAGTGATGTGGAACGGAAAGCCTTACAAGCCTATGATGTTATTAAACAAGGGTCAATGTATGGAAAACCCGTCACGAAAACATTAAGAACGACTTTTCTGATCGATGAATTTGGGATGATTGAACAGATCTGGCACGAGGTTGATCCCAAAGATAATGCCGGAGAAATTCTTAGTTATCTACGCAATCAAAGATAAACTCTTCAGGAGTTTTCTTTTTATTTAAGGAGCTATTTATGAAACTCTATGCCCGTCTTTATCAAGCAGTTATCCGCATGGTGTCACCGTTTTTAAAGTGGCGTGAACCAAAGATTCTTCACTCGTATCTTGAACTCGTCCATGCCCTACAAACGCACCATAAACAAAAGGTCTTATTAGTGACCGATGTCGGCCTAGCCAAACTAAAATTATATGAAGATTTAGTCAAAGTGTTAGAACGTAATGACATCCAAGTGGCCCTCTATTTAAACGTAACGCCCAATCCAACGATTACTCACGCCCTTGAAGCGTTAGATGTGTATCAAAAAGAACACTGTGAAGCCCTAATTGGCTTTGGTGGTGGGTCGCCACTCGATGTGACGAAAGTTGTCGCCGCTAAAGTCGCCCGCCCGAAGAAGAAGATTCAAAAGATGAAGGGTATCCTCACTATCAATGCTAAAATTCCCCTTCTGATTGCCGTCCCTACGACCAGTGGAACAGGAAGTGAAGCGACCCTAGCAGCCGTCATCATCGATGAAGCGACGAAAACTAAATATGCAATCAATGACCCCAGTCTCTTTCCTCATTATGCGATTTTATTACCGGAATTAACGATTGGATTACCCAAAACAATTACGGCTGAAACGGGGATGGATGTGTTAACCCATGCGGTCGAGGCCTATATCGGTCATTCCAATACAAAATACACGAGGCAAAAAGCCATCAATGCGACCAAATTAGTCTTTCAATATCTCTATAAAGCCTACACCGAACCCGGAAATATTGAGGCCCGTAAGAATATGCAATTAGCCTCCTATGATGCCGGAGCGGCCTTCACTCGTGCGTATGTCGGAAACATTCATGCACTTAGTCATCCACTGAGTGCTTATTATGGACTTGGGCATGGAAAAACCAATGCCATCATTATGCCAATTGTCCTTCGTCACTATGGCAAAAAAGTGTATCACGCCCTTGCTGATCTAGCACGTAAGGCGGGGGTAATCAAAGAAGAAGATGATGAAAAAGCGGCCCTAACCTTTATTTCAATGATTGAAGATTTGAATGCCAAAATGGGCATACCAAAATCAATCAGTGAGATTAAAGATGAGGACTTACTTAAACTCGCCACGCATGCGTATAGAGAAGCAAATCCTCTCTATCCAGTCCCCGTCATCTATACCAAAAAACAAATGATGGAGCTCTATCATATTATTAAAGGAAAGGCATCTCTATGAAAGAATTAATTCTCAATCAACGCAAAGATTTTACCCTCATTCATCCGCAATCGGTCAAAACACGAATGACGCATCTTAAAAATCTTAAAGCCGCGATTCAATTTTATGAACATGATGTTTTTAATGGACTTTATAGCGATTTACGGAAATCCAAAGCGGAAGCGTTTATGACCGAAATTGCGCTAGTCTATGAAGAAATCAACTTTGCCATCAAGCACTTGGCTTCATGGGCCAAGCCGAAGAAAGTTAAAACTACGCTCGCTCAGTTTCCGGCTAGAGCGCGGCTCTACTATGAACCCTATGGTCAAGTCTTAATCATGAGTCCATGGAATTATCCATTTATGCTCACGCTTGTCCCACTAGTTGGTGCGATCGCGGCCGGGAATGTTGTCATCGTGAAACCAAGTGCCTATGCCCCTAATATTGCCCAAGTGATGAAGAAAATTGTCGAAAAAGCCTTTCCGAAAAAAGAAGTAATTCTCTTCTTAGGTGGTCGGAGTGTCAATGAAGAAATTCTCACCTATAAGTTTGACTATATTTTCTTTACTGGTAGTATCAATGTTGGGAAAACGGTCATGCATAAAGCCAGTGACGACCTCACCCCTCTAACGTTGGAACTTGGCGGGAAATCACCTTGTATTATCTATGGTAAAGCCGATTTAGACTTAGCAGCGAGACGGATTAGTTGGGGTAAATTAATCAATATGGGTCAAACCTGTGTCGCGCCAGATTATTTAATCGTCGAACGGAAAAATGAAGCGATCATTGATAAAATTAACGCCAAGTTTAATTTATCAAAAAATCAGATGCTTCATCTCCCCAAAATCATCAATGAAAAACACTATACGCGCCTTAAAGAATATTTGATCGAACTCGGTTTAGACCGCTTTGATGACGAAGAACAAATCATCTATCCTACGCTTGTCAAGATGCCTGCCCTTGACACTAAAATCATGACCGAAGAAATCTTTGGTCCGATTTTACCCGTCATCATTGTAGATTCCTTAGTCGAAGTCGAACTCTTCATCAATAGTCGACCAAAACCTTTAGCCATGTATGTCTATAGTGATGACAAAGACGTGGTCCATCACCTGCTTACTCGCACGAGCAGTGGCTCCTACACTGTTAATGATAATCTCATGCAACTCGCTTCATCTTACCTTCCCTTTGGTGGGGTTGGTGATTCGGGCTTAGGCAGTTATCATGGTAAACAAAGCTTCCTTACTTTTTCCCACCAAAAGAGTGTGTTATTCAAGAGCAAAGCGTTTGATTTAAAATTCCGTTATCAAAAAGATGAAAACGCCTATAAAATGGCCAAAAAGATCTTGAATACAAAGTAACAACGAGATTCCTATATAAAAAAAGCACATGCACTGTGCTTTTTTACTTTCTTCGTTTTTGATTACTTAATTTTATTGGTCATCTTAACGAGGATGAAGGCACCGACAATCGATAAGAGAAGACTAACGCCCGCGACGATATAAAAGCCCGCTTGGCTATCGCCTAAGGGAAGATTAGCGAAGTTCATTCCATAGAAGGATGCGACTAAGGTTGGAATCGAGAGCACAATCGTAATCACAGCTAAGACCTTCATCACGATATTTAAGTTATTTGAAATGATCGAAGCAAAGGCATCCATCGTTCCGGCCAGAATATCACGGTAAACCGAACACATTTCAATCGCTTGATTGAATTCAATTTCGGTATCTTCCAAGAGATCAAAATCAGCCTCGAATTGCTTAAATTCAGGACTACGGGTCAATTTGTGGACCACGACTTTATTGGCATTTAAGGAATTGGAGAAGTAGACAAGTGATTTGTTTAACTCCATCAAGTCAAATAATTCCTTATTTCTTAACGAGGTATGAAGTTGTTTTTCCACCTCTTTTGTTTGGGCATCAATCCGTTTAAGAAAGGTAATATAAGACATCGCTAAACGGTAGAGAATTAAGAGAGTTAAACGAATCATTTTATGGGGTTCGATTTTCTTGTTTTTGGCAATTAAATCTTTGACTAAATACGTCTCTTGTGTACAGATTGTAATCAAGTGATTTTCACAATGAATCAAACTAAAAGGGACAGTTGTATAGGCGAATTTATTATTTTTAATTGTATCGTAAATGGGTAAATCAAGAATAATTAATTTGGCGTTGTCGTCGGTGTCAATGTGCGCGCTTTCTTCTTCGTCGATGGCGCTTTTTAAGAATTCATAGGGCACGTTTAATTTGGTTTGGAGCCACTCGATTTCTTGACTCGTGGGGGCGATGACATCGAACCAGGCATTATTTGGGATGATTAAATCCGCGGTAATCACGAGTTCGGTTTTTTCTAATTGATTATTTTTTTCAATGTATTGATTAATCATGGCACACCACCTTGTGGAGTGTGCTTAAGTGATGAACGGTGTTCATGGTCTTTCCTCCTAATTGGTTTTTATTATCAACATTAGAAGGCAATTTGTGGTGACTAACTTGGTTGGGAAACACTGGAGCATGAAAAGCGCCAAAGATCCGAGTTAGAAGGTAATAAATTGCCTATTCGCGGTCGCTCACTATCAGGTTCCATAAGTTAATCCCCTTTCTACAAAAATTATACCACTATATTTTAATCCTCGATCTATTAAAATCAACAAAAATTGACTAAATTCTTTCCTATAGAATCCCGATTAAATCCGAGTTAATCTTTTTATATCATTTATGCCAATTAGGCCGTTAAATCAGTCGTGATTTTCCGATAAATTTGCTGATTATGACAATTGAAAATCCAGGTAAAAATCTGTCAATTAAAAACTAGAAATGCGAGGGATTAACGATCTTAAAATCGCACTAAATATCGACAAAACAAATGCAAATAGTGTCAATATAATTGTAGCGTAGAAAAAAATACCGATTTGCGGTTTAACTCTTGACTTATTATGATATAATAATCGCGAATGAAGAGGTAAGAATATGAATCTATTTTCGACAAATCGAATGAAGCATATTGATGGACATAAGCACCCCTCACAAGACGTTGAAGTTCGTCGCTTAAGTCCCGATCAAGTGCCAGTAGTTTATTTCCCACTCGTTAATCCCAAAGGCCAACCGCTTAAAGTGGAAGTCGCCGAAGGTGATTTTGTTAAAGTTGGGACACGGATTGCCCTCCGTGAAGATATGTATGTGCCTGTTTTTAGTAGTGTTTCAGGGAAAGTCGTCGCCAATGTAGAAAAATTTCATCCATTGACTGGACGGAATGTGCCTCATTTAGCGATTGAAAATGATGGTCAATACACCAAAGCTGAGCCATTAAAAACATTAACACTAGATGCAACTAAAGAAGAAATCGTGACCGCAATTAAAGAAGCAGGCATCGTTGGTCTTGGTGGGGCTGGTTTCCCCGCTTTCATCAAATATAACAACGTGAAAGATATTGATACCATTCTCATTAATGGTGTTGAATGTGAACCCTTCTTAACCACTGACTTTGTCGTGATGAAAGATGAAGCCAAACGGCTACTTGATGGAGTCACACTTCTCTTAAAGGCAAGTGGCGCATCGAAGGCTATTGTAGCGATTAAACAAGGCAAGAAACTTGTCGCCGACGCCATTAAAGAAGCGCTTGTTCATTATGAAGCGATTTCGTTAAAAGAAGTGCCCGACGCCTATCCAATGGGTTGGGAACGCACGCTTATTTGGAAAGTTTTAGGTCGTGAATATGATATGCTCCCAAGCCAATGTCATGTCATCGTCAATAACGCTCAAACAACGATTGCTATCGCGAGAGCCTTGTTCGAAGGTCAACCGGTCGTTGAACGTGTGATGACGGTTAGCGGTGATGTGGTCAAAAACCCAAGTAACATCATTGTTCCTGTTGGAACACCTGTTCAATCGATCTTAAATCAATATGAAATTGACACAAGGAAGCCAATTAATCTTCTAGCCGGTGGACCGATGACAAGCAATGCGGTTACCAATCTCGATTTTGTCACTCTTCCCCAAAATGGCGGGTTTACTGTCTTAAAACAAGTGAGCTATAACGAAGTGGCGTGTTTACGCTGCGGGGCATGTACTGCAAATTGTCCAGCTAGCCTCCAACCTGTCGAAATAAAAATCGCGGTTGAAGGTAAAGACGTGGCTCGAATTGAAAAACTCAATGCGATGAAATGTATTGAATGTGGACTTTGTTCCTATGTATGTCCTTCCCGGATTGAAGTGACCGAATTTATGAAAAAAGCCAAAACCATCCTCCGGGTTGAAGCGGCAAAGAAAGCAAAAGTTGCAGGTAAATAGTTATGGAATTAGTCACAGGCAAAGCGCCGTTTAATCGCGGCAAACGGACGACATCTCAAATTATGGCCGAACTCTTAATTGGGTTAGGCGTCATCTTCTTAGCAAGTGTTATTTATTATTTTACGATCGGCGTTTGGTATGGACTCAAAGCCTTAGCGATGATGGGTGTGAGTATTTTGGTCACGCTCTTATGTGATGTGCTGGTCGCCGCCATTCGTTTTAAAGGTGATAAGAAAGAATTTGCTCCTTATCTCATTCATAGTATTAAAAGCAATTATTCGCTTGTCACTGCCGTTATCTTTACACTCACGTTACCGATTGGGACCGCCTGGTATGTCTTAATTCTTGGTAACTTATTTGCCACCCTCTTAGTCAAATACGCCTTTGGTGGATTTGGTCATAATATTTTTAACCCCGCCGCTTTAGCCCGTTTATTCGTGGCCTTAGCCTTTGGTAATCAATTAAATGCGTATTTAGTTGATAACACCGTTGGTGGCCTTGATGCCGGTGCCACCTTAACGAGCCAATATAGTGGCTCAGGCATTAAATGGTTAGCCGATATTGGTAACATTGATTTACTTCGTGTTTACTTAGGAAACTATAATGGTGCTTTAGGCGAAACGTTTACATTCTTAATTATTCTTGTTGGAATTGTCTTAGCGATTCGTGAAGTCTTGAACTGGAGAACCCCAGTCTTCTACTTAGGAACGATGGCCTTATTAGCGATTCCAATGGCGTTATTTGCCAAAGTCAATGTTTTTGAAGCCATTGCGGTGACGATTGGTTTAGGTGGAGCTGCCTTTGGTGCTGTCTTCATGCTGACGGATCCTGTCTCATCCCCTACGGGAAACTTTGGTAAAGCTTTAATTGGTGTGATTGCCGCCTTCTTCACGGTCCTAATTCGTGTTTCAGGCAGCTATCCAGAAGGGGTTGCGTTCTCAATTGCATTTGTGAATATCCTTTCGCCCATGATTGATAAATTATCGGTGGGACAAACAACGGTTAATTTATGGAAGAAGTATGTGACAACCGCGAGCGTCTTTGTTGTTAGTGCCGGCACAATGTCATTAATTGCCTTTAATAATACGAAAGGCGAAACAACCGAACCTTCAACAAGTGAACCACCGGTAATTGTTCCGTTTGAACAACGAAGTGGTACTTACACATCTGTAACACCAGATGCCGAACATGCCGAACCCTTCACGACCGATGTTGTCGTCGGTTTAGACATCGAATATAACATTGTGACTCTAGAAATATCGGGTGGCTCAACTGGATGGGGAGCCTTTGTTAATAACAAACAAACGCTGATTGATTTCTATACCACGTTAAGCGTGAAAGAATTCTTCGATCTTCAAGAAATCACCGAAGTGAATTCAGGAGTGACCAATCCGGGAACCCCTGGCGAACTTGAATACGTCATTCAAGGCGCATGGTACTCATCGGTCGCCCTCTATCAAGCGATTAAAAACGCCTTTGATGGAATTGAGTTTTTTTCAGGCAGTCATACGAGTGCCTTATGTGAAGAATCTGAGTACTGTAATTATGACCCCATCAATGTGACACTCGATGTCGACGTCTATGTTGAAGATCAAACGATCAACGCGATCGATTTAAGTGATGAAGGTCAAGCGACTAGCAGTTATGTTAATGGAACATGGAAAGATGCAAAAGAAGATGTCTTAACCGCCTTCTATGGTCTTGATGCTGCGACGGTTAAAGCGATGACCGATCCTGCTCAAGTCTACGCTGTTGGCGAAACAAATGTGGCCGCAAACGTGACCTATAGTAGTGATCGTCTCTTCTTTGCGGTCTTAAATGCCTTAGAAGGGTATGGTGCATAATATGGCAAAAAAACCTTTAAATAATTTTATCTTACTCCCCCTATTTCTTGGAGTAACCTGTCTCATTAGTGCGGGTTTAATCGCTGGGGTCAATTCCTTTACTGAACCCGTAATTAACCAACGAATCATCGACCAAAAGAACGCTGGTTACTATAAAGTATTAGACGTGACCACAGCCGATGAACCCGTCGATAAATATGAAGATTCCTTAGCGAGTAAAAACATTACCGGTAAAAAAGAATTCTCCTCTGGTGCAACTCTAATTGGTTATGTCTATGATGTGACGGTTAAAGGTTATGGTGGCGATATCCTCTATCAAGTCGGATTTAAAGATGGGAAATTTAGTGGCTTCAATGTCATTACCCATGGTGAAACCTCAACATACGGGGGAATCGTGCTGGCAGAAAGCGGCCGTTTAATTGATGAACGGATTAAGGGTCAAGATGTTGAAAGCGACCTGCTTGTCTTACTTAATGGCAGTGACAATCTCACGGTCGGTAAATCGGTGACGAGAACCGCACTTATCAATAGCTTAACAAACTGTGTCAATGACTACTTAACGGAGGTGCAATAATATGAAAAAAAGTTCAATCGTCCTTGATGGCATTTTTAAAAATAATTCGACATTTATTATGCTTCTTGGACTTTGTCCCGTCTTAGCAACAACCTCTGGCATTTCGAGTGCGATTGGGATGGGCTTAGCGATGCTAGCCGTCATCATCGTCTCTAACGTTTCGATCTCACTGATTCGAAAAATTATTCCTAATGAGATTCGCATTCCCGTGATGATCGTCATTATTGCGACCATTGTGACCGTTGTTGAAATGGTGATGAAAGCTTATTTACCAGATCTTGCCGCTAACTTAGGCACGTATCTATCGATTATCGTCGTCAACTGTGTCATTTTTGCCCGGGCAGAATCATTTGCGCTTAAAAATTCTGTTCTCGATTCACTTTTAGATGCAATTGGCACGGGTCTTGGTTTTCTCTTAAGTGTTTTTGTCCTTGCCCTTTTTAGAGAAGTGCTTGGAACTGGTGCCGTTGATTTCAAAAACTTCGTCAATGGTGAAACCCTCTTTAAGTTCAGAATTTTTCCACAAGAATATGCGATTAGTATTTTTGTTGAAAACCCTGGAGCATTCTTAATGCTTGGACTTTTAGTCGCACTGATTACCTTCTTGATTCCGACCTTCACAAACCTCAAACAAAAACGGGCGAAGCAAGAAGCACAAAAATCCTTACAAGCAAACCTAGTCAAGGAGGCTAAATAAGTATGAATTTAATCTTAATTGCCCTAAGTGCAGTCTTAGTTAATAACATTGTCTTAACCCGTTTCTTAGGCATTTGTAGTTTCCTTGGTGCGACGAAGAAGTCGAGTAGTGCAATCGGTATGAGTTTAGCCCTAGCCTTCGTCCTCATCTTCAGTGGCGTATTGAGCTATAGCTTATATTTTTATGTCTTAGTCCCACTTGGTTTAGGTTTCCTTCGCTTAGTCGCCTTCATTCTTGTGATTGCCTCGCTTGTCCAATTTGTCGAAATGTTTATTAAACGTTTTGTCCCAAGTCTATATAAATCATTAGGTATCTACTTACCACTCATTACGACCAACTGTGTGGTCTTAACCGTTGCACTAGACGTCGCGGCGGTCAATGGCGTGGTCCCTAGTTATGACTTTGTGACGATGCTTGTTTATGTCGCCGCTTCGGCCGTTGGTTATGGTGTTGTGACTGTGTTATTCTCCTACATTCAAGAACGGATGGCGGTTAATAACGTGATGCCGAAAGCATTCCAAGGTCCAGCTAGTGCACTCCTTGTCGCGGGACTAATGGCCATCGCTTTCTTGGGTTTCAAAGGAATGATATAATCGTCTTATGGAACCATGGTTACGAATTTTATTAGCGATTCTAGTCTTTAGTGCCTTAGTGGGTATTTTTGTCCTTGGTTTTATTCTAAATAAACGGACACCAAAACCTGCGGGCTGCGAAGACTTAGAAGCCGCATGCCAAGCTTGTCCTGTCACAAGCTGTGGGCATAATACACATGAAAAAGAGGTCACAAAATAATGCTCCCCATCATCTTTATTGATATCTTAAGTGATGTCATTTATCCAATTCTGATTGCCAGTGCTGTCTTACTTGTGGTCGGCGGTCTCCTCGGGCTTTTATTAGCGTTTGCCGATAAGAAACTCATGGTTAAAGTCGATGAACGCATTGCGAAAGTTCACGAACTACTCCCCAATATCAATTGTGGTAGTTGTGGCTATCCAGGTTGTGCCGGCTTTGCCGAAGGTGTGATTAAAGGCGATGTTAAATCGCTTAGTCAATGTCGTCCTAGTGCCGGTCGCAAAGGTTCACGCGAAGCGATTAGTCAATATCTAGCCTCCACCCCCGGTCCTGATGGTAAAACAATTACAATCAACTAGAAAGATAGTCAGGATTCGTCCTGACTTTTTTAACTTATGTCCCTACCAAAAGTAAAAATCAATAAAACGTCTTGGGATACCTATGCGTTTAGTTCCTTGATTGTGCTCGCCTCAATCCTTTTGGTTGTGCTTAATTTTGCCTTTAAGACCAATGATCCCTTAATGGTCTTTGTTTATGTCGAAAATACACTGATTGATAAATTAGACCTGACCGTCGATCAAACAAAGACGTATTACCAAGTGGATTATCCCGTGTTTAAGGGTGATATAACCATTGAAATCTTCGATGAGAAAGTCCGGGTTGAAAAAGAAACAAGTCCACTTAAATATTGTTCGATTCAAGGGTATGTGGGCGATGCCGCTAAACCAATTATTTGCTTACCCAACGCTTTTTATGTCGTAATTATGGGAACGAATTATGCGACCCTCTAAATTTAATGTTCGTAAACTAGTCAGTTTATCAGTCCTTTTAGCCTTAGGGGTTATTTTAAATATTGCCGAAAATTATCTCGTCTTTTTTCCTGCTGTTCCCGGAATGAAACTAGGCCTAGCTAACACGATTGGTTTACTTGTCCTTGCCCTTTTTGGTCCGAAAGAATTTCTACTCATTGGCTTTCTTCGTGTTTTACTCGCTGGCACCTTTAGTGGCTTTGGCAGTAGTTTTATGATGGCAATGACTGGCTTTATCTTCTCAAGTGTGGTGACCTTAGCTCTTTATAGCACCAAGAAGTTTTCACTCTATGGACTCTCGATGATGAGTGCCGTCTTTCATGGCGTGGGTCAAGTGACGATGATTTCCTTCCTTTATCAAAATGTCTTAATGTTTAATTATTTATTTATTTTGATGTTCAGTGGCATTCTTATGGGTGTCCTAATTGCTTTCCTGACCAAAACATTATTGGTTCGCGTCAAATTTCAAGGCATCAAGGAGGTAAACTATGAACGAAACGAAGACTAATTGGTTCATCACTTTCCTCGCCAAATTTTCACCTAAAGAATTTGTCGCATTAAGTGTATCGATTCTAATCTCGATTCCGATTTTGATCTATGGTTTTGCGACCCCAACGGAGGATGATAATCAACGTGGTTTCACCCCCATTGCGGCCACAATCCCTGTCTATGATACGAGTGGTAATCGTGTCCAATTATTCGATACGTCCTTCTATATTAGTTATGAGAATAATGTCAATGACGTCGAAAGAGCCTTAGTCGTTGAAGTCTTAAATGAATATTTAGTTCCTTATCATAAACTCTTTGATCGTCATGCCGATTATTTTGCGACTCCGGTCGCGAATCCATTACGGCCCACGATCGAAGAACAAGCGAATACTCCACGTGTTCATAATCTCAAAATGATTAATGACCATTTAGGCGAAGAAATCGAAGTCGACTACCCTTTATATCAGTTAATTGAGGAATCGGTCCGGCTCTCCATCAAATCGGCGGGATACTTTAATCCCTTTGTCGGTGAACTGACTGACTTGTGGACGGATTTACTTGGATATGAAGACTATCCAAGTGCTTATGATCCGCTTGTCAATGTGACGATGCGAAATGAGCTGGAACGGCTCGTTAGTTTTGTGCCAAAGACACCAGAAGAAATTGCCGAAACCATTACATTAAGAGAAGATCCGATTCATCAAAAATACTATGTTACACTCAATCCCTTTAATGGGGCGACGCCTGGCGATTTATCACTAACCTTAGGCGGCATTGCTAAAGGCTATCTCACCGACGTCATGAAAGAAGTGATGAATCAAAATAAGCTATACCGCGGTTATATTAATGGCGGTTCGAGTAGTATCACCACCCTTTCAGATCAATACTTCGGTAACCCACTAGCGGTCAACATGGCCTCCATCTATCGGGATGAAGATGGTAAGCGAGAATTAACCCCATCCTTTAGTTTTAACCGAAGTGATACCTATAGTATGTCGACCAGTGGTAGCTATGAGGGAAAACTATTTGTCGATGAGTCAACTGGTAACCAATATCTTCGTAATCATATTCTCAATCCCTTCACCGGTTATCCTGCCAATCACTCCCATCAACTCGTATCGGTAGTGTCGCACGAACTCAGTGGAACCGAACTCGAAATTCTCTCGACGAGCCTCATCGTTATGTCACAAGCACAAGGCGTGGCGTTTATCATGGAAAATTATACCGATATCGACTTTAACATCGTCTATTTACGCCATGAAAATGATGGGTATTATCTCGATCGAAACACAGGTTTCCCTGGTGAAAATAGCACATACTTTCATCTAGAAGAAAGATATAGAGAAATTTTTCTCGAAATTGCTTAAAACCTATTGCAAATCAAATTACAAAACCATACAATATACATTGTAAGAACTACGAGGAGGTAATATTACATGAAAAAAACGAAACTCTTACTCACAAGTTTAGTCCTCTCAGCTGCGGTTTTATCCGGCTGTGGAGAGACAGCAGAAGCGGGTCACTTTGGATTTGGTGGTGTCGCCACTTACTCAATTAAAGCCCCAACCGCGAGTGCTGTCGGATCGGTGACAACCGAAATCAATTATGCTTCATTAGTCTTAGGCAAAGATGGCAAGATCAAACAGCTACGTATTGATACTGTTCAAGTCAAAGTTGCCCCAAACGCCGAAGCAACTGCAACCGTTAACACCGGCAAGACCGTTGATAACGCAGGCATCGACACCCGTTCAAAATGGGAACTCTTAGAAGAATACAATATGAATGGTGCCGCCGGAGAATGGTACGAACAAGCTGAAAATTTCGAAGAATTTGCTGTCGGTAAAACCGTGGCAGAATTAGTCGCATTAGAAGCCGAAGACCACAATTTCGGAACCGAAACTAAAACTGCTGCTGGTGTCTCGATTCACGTGAATGGCTTTATGGCTGCAATCGAACGCGCCGAAGCGAACAAAGTCGCTGTTGCTGACGTCAAAGATCTCAAAATCGGTGTCGGTGGTGTTGGTACCCACGCTGCCCTTCAATCCAACTACACCATCGCTGGTGCTGCCTTTGATAAAGATCACAAAGTTGTTGCTGCAAGAATGGACGTCTACCAAGTCCCATACACCATCACAGCCGCCACTGAAGCTTTATTTGCTGCCGCCACCATCAATACGACCAAGGGTCAAGTTGATGCCGCTAACTCAGCCATTAAGAGCAAACACGATTTAGGCGAAGCTTACAACATGAACGCTCCAAAGGGCGAATGGTATGAACAAGCCAACAAAATCACCGCTTACATGATTGGTAAAACCGTTGCAGTCGCTCTTGAAATCAATGCGGAAACCAGTCACATGGTTAATGAAGTTGCTGCTGATGTCACCATCAAAGCCGTCGACTATTACAACGCTTTCGTTGAAGCCGATGACACAGCCTTCAATTCACGTATTCCTGCATAA
>ERZ1645192.1300-NODE-1300-length-20854-cov-8.125054_pt1 | contig 20854 bp, 13 predicted proteins | sample MGYA00575354_ERZ1645192 | MGnify/ENA primary metagenome ERZ1645192 (study PRJEB40844, sample SAMN11349763) | freshwater sediment metagenome | isolation source: river sediment | host: Sediment | place: India: Faizupur Khadar , New Delhi | collected 2017-02-21 ... | reverse complement strand
GAGGGCGGGGGGTGCTCTAGCTTCTCTATGCGGGCCGCTTTCACCTGCGCGAACTGGCGGCCGACCCAGTGGGCCGCCTCTATCTCGGCGGTGGATAGCGCCAGCCGTTTCACGATCTCTTCGGGCGCGAGGCCCGCCAGATCGACATATTCCTGTATCCAGGAGAGCGATAACAGCATCGTAGGCCTCCCTTAGAACTGCGTGAAGAAACGGAGATCGGCGCCGTGGAACAGGCGGATGTCGTCGATCCCGTACTTCATCATGACCAGCCGTTCCAGACCGAGCCCGAAAGCGAACCCGGAGAACTCCTCCGGGTCGATGCCGCCGTGGCGCAGGACATTGGAATGGACCATGCCGCACGGCATCAGTTCGAGCCAGCCGCTCTGTTTGCAGACCGAACACCCCTTGCCGCCGCAGATGAGGCATTTGATATCGAGTTCGAAGCCCGGTTCGACGAACGGGAAGAAGCCGGGGCGCAGGCGCACCTCGACCTCCTTCTCGAAGATGCCGGTCAGCAGCGTCTTCATCGAATAGATGAGATGGGCGACCGAGATGTTCTTGTCGACCACCATTCCTTCGATCTGATGGAAGGTGTGCTCGTGGCTCGCGTCGACCGCTTCGTTGCGGTAGACCTTGCCGGGGGCGATGAATTTGAACGGCGGGGTGTGCGAGAGCATTCCGTGCACCTGCACCGGCGAGGTGTGGGTCCGCAGGAGTTTGCCGTCGGTGAGCCAGAAGGTGTCCTGCGAATCGCGCGCCGGATGGTCGGGCGGTATGTTGAGCTTGTTGAAGTTGAACTCCTCCTCCTCCATCTCGGGCCCGTCGAGCACCTCGAAGCCCATCGAGATGAAGATATCCTTGACCCGGCGCCGGATGACCGCGACCGGATGCGCCGCGCCGCGCTTGAGGCCGCTGGGCCACGAGAGGTCCTGCCATTCGGCCGCCAACTGCTTCTCTATCCCGGCCCGGCCGAGCGTCGCCATCCGCGCCGCGATGAGCTTTTCGAACTCATCCTTGAGGGCGTTGGACAGTGCGCCCACCTCGCGCCGCTCGTCGGGGGTAAGGTCCTTCATTCCTTTCAGAACTTCGGTCAGCGCCCCCTTCTTGCCGAGGAGCGCCACGCGCACCTTTTCGGCCTCTTCGGGGCTCGCCGCACCGTTCAACTGCGCGGTGAACTCGCCGCGCATCTTTTCGAGTCTTTCTTTCATCCTGAGCTCCTTTGCGCAAAACGCAACAACGCCGCAACAATACCACACTCGCGCGATATTTCAATATAAAGGAAGACACGCGCGCGAGTTTCTTTGCCAAAAACCAATTTTATGTTATCATCGCCTGTTCTTCGGTCACCAAGGGAGGCGTACATGACGATGAAGATAGCGTTCGTGGGCGGCGGCGATGCGACGCTGGCGTTCCTGAAGTTCTTTGAGAAGATACCGGGCGCCGAGGTGATGATCGTCACCGACGAATTCCGCGACGCGCCGGCTCTGCGGTACGCCGCCGAGCGGCAGATCCGCGTATCGACCAGTCATCTCGACGCGGTCAAGCATCCCGAACTCGATGTGCTCATCGAGATAGCCGATTCGCGGGCCGACATACTCGCCCTCATCCGCGAACATCTGCCGAAGCGGACCACCCTAATCACCAGCGATCAGGCGCGGATCGTCTACCACCTGCTCTCGTCGGTCATCGAGGGGGAGTTCTCGGCCATCGAGGACCGCTTCATGCGCAACATCAAGGATATGAAAAAATCAATCGCCGACTTCTCGACCATCACCAAGAACATCGACATCCTCGCCATCAACGCATCCATCGAAGCGGCGCGCGCCGGCGAGGCGGGAAAAGGGTTCGCGGTGGTCGCCAGTTCCATCAAAGACCTCGTCAAGAACAGCCGCGACACCCTGCAGTATGTCCGGTCGGTGCTCGAAAAACTGACGCTCATTCACAAAGACATGCAGGATACCCGTCAGGCGCTCAAACCGAAGAACAGCGACGATACCCGGACCTACTGACCGCTCCCCGCAAAGAAAAATCTTTTCATCTCCGGCGTCGGGAAAGCGATGTCAAGGACGCGCCGCGCCGTATCGGTATCGGCGCCCCGCTCGACCGTATCGTAGAATTCCAGAGAACGCATCTTCACTTCGTCCATCGTGCCGCTCCAGTCGGCTTCACCCCTGAACCAGCGCAACTGCAACTCCTCCAACTGCTCCAGCAACCGGCCGTAATCGCCGCTGATGCGCTGTCGCTGCTCATCGTCGAACCCGTTGCGCGCCAGATTCATGTCCAGCGTTTCGCGCCAGACCTTGAAATTCACCCGGTTGGCGTCCTTCAGAACGCGCTCCTGCCGCTCCTGCACCGCCGCCACGGCGGCTCGGGCGCCCCCGCCGCTCTTCAGCGCATCCACTTCGGCGCGGAGCCGTTTCATCTGCTCTTCCATCGCGGCGGCCGAAAAGACCTCTTTCACCGGCGTTCCTTCCGCATCGGCCGACTTTTCGCGAAACGACGCCAGTTCCTCCTCAAGGTAGTCGACCCGGTCACGCAGGGCGGACAACTCTTCGGGTGTCGCGCCGCCGCCCGCGCGAAGCGTGACCATGAGCGCCGTCACCGAAACGACGACCGAAAGAACGGCGAGCAGTCCCGCCGCAAGCAGCATACGGTCACTTTTCATCAGCGCAGAATCCTCCTTTTTCGAACAGTGTCCGCCACCAATCCAGCGCCGTCTGGGTGAATCCGGCCTTCAAGAGGAGCGCGCGCGCCTTCTCATTTCCGGCGTTCCGCAGCAATACGATGAGCGGCTGTTTCTCTTCATACACGAAAGCCCCTTCCGACGCCCCGAACGCCGCCTGCCACGCCGCTCGCCCCTTTTCGTCGTCCTGCGGCGCGGGAAAGCACGAACCGCGGTACAGACCGGCCATGATATCGCCGTCGGAGGCAGGCCGCGCCGTCACCCGGACCGATGAAGAGAATGATTGGGTGAACCCGCGCGTTGAAAAGGTGAGCGGCTTGTCGGACAGAAAGATCAGCGGCATCCCCTCCTGACGCTTTTCTATGGCGAACAGGAAGGCGTAGACCCCCGGCGCGAGTGTCACCTCGATCTTCGCGTGATCGGCCGGGCCGATGAGCGTTATGGTCCCTTTCTTCTCTCCGTTGACCGTTACGGTCCCTTTCGCGATGCCGCCGACCGACCAGATATAAGAACTTTTCTGCGCGACATCCAGATAGAGATGAAAATACTCCTGCCCGCCGGCATAGCTTTTCGTCACCGTCACCGGCACCGTGGTGACCGCGCCGCGACCCTTGAGCGGCAGATGATGGCTCGCCAGAAAAAGGTCCTTGACCGCATCCCCTTTTTCCTTCGACATCCAGACAGATGCCTCGGAAATCGGCAGATAGAAGACTCGGTATAGATCGGCCGGCGTCCGTACGGCCGCCGCAAGAGAGATACAAAAAAGTAAGGGGAGCACCAGCAGTGCTCCCCTTGCGAGAATACGGTTCATGAGAATATACTTACTTGATCTCTTCGAGCAGAGCCCGCGATTTCAGGAAGTACTCGTCGGTGGCAAGCAGGCTCTTGAGCAACTGCTGAAGCATTTTCTTTGCCTTGGTCCTGTCGGACTCCTTGATGCCGAAGGCCTCCCAGTAGATCGCCTTCGCCTTGGAATTGATGGCATTGAGCCCTTCCTTGGCGGTCTTGTCGTTCCTGTTGAGGTAGAGCGCCTGCACGAACAGGTCGCGCGAGGTCGCCAGATCATTGTCATTGAGTTTCGACAGGCCGTTCTTGGCAAGCACCTGCGCCAGCAGACCCTCGATCTTCTGGGTCGCTGCGGTGAGTTCGAGATCGCGCTTCGACTCGACCTTATAGGACTCCTTATAGCGCGACTGGATGACCTTGAGTTCCTCTTCGGATATCTTGTCGAGTTTCTTCTGGTACTCGGTCTCTATGGAGGCCTTCTTCTTGCGGGCATCTTCCTTGTCCTTCGCGGCGTCCTCTTCGCGTTTCGATTTCATCTTGTCGAGTTCTTCGCGAAGTTTCTGCTCGTCGTCCTTCATCTTGCCCTGCTGTTTCTCCCACTTCTCTTTTTCCTGCTGGAGTATCCCCTGCCGCTTCTCTTTACGCTTATCCTTTTCGGCCAGCAGTTTATCGCGCTGAGCAAGCATGGTCTGTTTCTGCTTCTCGCGATCGTTCTTCTCCTTTATTTCCATCTGTTCGTACTTATCGACCACCTTGCGCTTGTTCTCGTCGAGCACGGCGGTCTCCTTCTGCTGCCGCTCGCCCCACGCCTTTTCGCGCTTCTGCCCCTCGGCCTGATTCTTGACCTTGGTGTCATCGAGTTTCTTCGCCCAATCGGCATTGATGACCGCGATGTCGTTCGTTATCTTCTCAACATCCTTGTTCAGGTCGGCGATCTTCTGACGGGTAGAAGCAGTGCGGCCCTCAAAGGCCTTTTTGCGGCTCTCCTTCTCCTGTTCCCACTTTCTGTATTCGTCGTCGCGCTTCTTTTTGCGATCGGCGATCTTGCCGTCGCGATCCTTCTGCGCATCGGCGACCGACTTGTCGATGCTCTTCTTGAACCGCTCCTTCTCGGCGAGGAAGGACTTGTAGGCCTTCTCGGCGACCGCCTTCTCCCCCTTCTTGGTCTTATCGAACTTCTTGTTCTCGTCCTGAAGCCGCTTGTTCTCGGCGACATTTCTCATGTCCAGTTCGGTCGACTTCTCTTCATAAGCGGCGTCTATCGCCATGAGGGCGTTCATAAGTATCTCTTCCTTTGCCGCCTCATGCTTTTCCAATTGTTTGGTCACCGCGGCGAGTTCTCCGTTCATCTTCTTGAACTCCTTTGCCCTCTCGGCGGCCATCGCGCCGACATCTTTCTTGATGGTCTGGGCAAAACCCTTTTCGATCGCGGCTTTTTCCTTGGTCACGGTGCTCTTTTCCTTGGCGAGCGCGGCGGCCTTACCGGCCTTTTCGCCGGCGAGTTTCTTCTCCTCGCCCTTCAACGCCCCCTTCTGTACGCCGTACTTTTCGGATATCTTTTTCATCTCGGCCTTGAGCATCGCGTCGAAGCCCTTGGTCTGGCCGGCCGCAGCCTCTTTCTGTTTCTGCAATTCGGCTATCTTGCCCTTTGCCGCCTCTTCTATACCCTTCATCTTGCCGGCCTTCTCGGCGGCCAGCGCTTTTTTCTGACCTTCCAGCGCGGCGATCCGGTCGGTGAAGGGCTTGCGGGTCTCGTCGAGTTTCGTCTTGTCGACCTTCGCGCTCCGCTTCTCCCAATCCTTGATCGACTTGCGGACATCCTTTATCTTCTTTTCGATCTCGGCGATCTCGGCCTGCACCTTGCCCTTTTCGGTCTTCGATTCGCCTTCTATCTTCGCGGCAAGCGTTCCCTTTTCCTCTTTTATCGCCTTGAGTTCGGCCGCTTTCTCGCCCTGCACCGCCGCCTGACGCTGCTTGACCGAAGCAAGGATCGCGGCAACCTTCTTGTCTATGGCGCCCGCCCCCGCCTTGAGCGCCTTTTCATCCTTGGACGATTCGGCCTTCTGCGCCTTGACCGCCTCGGCGACCTTCTTCTGGTGAAGCTTGAGCGCCTTGTCGCGGTCGCCTTCCAGCGCCTTTATCTTTTTGCGGATATCGATGGTCTCCTTCGCCTTTGCCGACTCCATCTTGTCGAGCTTTTCCTTGTTGCCGGCGATCTGCCGCTCGTACCCCGACTTCTTCATCTGGATGGTGCGATTCGCCGATTCCTCGGTGAACTTGAGTTTGCGGTCGAGCGACGCTTCGTCCATCTCTATCTTGCGCAGATTGGCCTGATGCTCGCGCTCCGCCTTCGAAAGTTCCGGCTTGTTCCCCTTGAGATCCGCCTTACGGTCCTGGAACGACTGGATCTCATTGGTTTTCGCGACACGGACGGCCTCGAGCAGTTCCTGTATCTTGTTGACCTCTTCGACCTTCTTATTGTCGAGCTCGGCCAGCTCCTGATTCATCTGCTCCATGATCGAATCGACCTGATAGGGAGCCATCTGTTTGGCGTATTTTTCGTCTATAACCGCAAGGTCGCGGTTGAATTTCTCTATCTGTTCGTCGAAACCGCGAGAGATCGCCGACTCTTCCTGTCCCATTTTGCCGAGCGTCTTGCCGAACTCCTCTTCCTTGGCGGCGTTGGCCTGCGCCTGCTTGTCGAGATCGGCCTGCATACGGACCCGTTCGGCGTCGGCCTCCTTCTGGACCTGCTCCTCGACCTTCGCGAGCCGTTCGGCGTACTTGTTCTCTATGCCGCCCGCCCGTTCGTCGAGTTTGTTCATCTGCTCGGCCTTCTTCGCGTCATACTTGGCGTCGATCTCGGCCTTGCGCGCCTTCTTCTGGTCGAGATCGCCCGACAGCGCCGTCTCCTGCGCCACCAGTTTTTCGATCTCCTTGTTGACTATCTCGCCCCAGTTCGCCTTGAGGTTCTCGGTCGCGTCAACGAGCTTGTTCTTCTCGTTGTTGATCTCTTCGTCTATCTTGGCCCCCTTCTGGGCGTATTCATCGTCGATGCGCGCCTTGACCTCTTCGGCCGCCGCCTTTTCGCGGTCGATCTTCTCGTCGAAGGTCGCAGCGTTCTGAAGGGCCGCTTCGTTCTTCTGGCGCAGTTCGTTCTCCTTCGCGTTCTTCTCCGCCTCTTCGGCTTCGGATGCCTTCGCGAGGGCGTTCTGTATCTGCGCCATCTTGCCTTCGTATTCCTGATCGAGCTTCGCGAGCTCATCTTCGGCCTTGGCGAGGCGCTTCTCGAGTTCCTGAAGTTTCGCCTCCTGCGCCTTGGTGAGCTCCTCCTCCTTCTTTATCTTCATCTGTTCGGTGTCGTCGCCATGTTTCGCGACGGCCGCTTCAAGCGCCTGTTTCTTGGTGGTCAGTTCGGTGAGTTTCGCCTGATATTCCTTCTCGGCCTTCTGCTGCGCCTGCGTTTTATCGGTGTTGTATTTGGTGTCGATGGCGGTCCGTTCCTTCTCGATGTCTTCCTGGAACTTGCCCATCTTCTCGGCCGACTTGGACATGAACTCCTCGATCTCCTTGTCGAACTTGGCGATCTCGGACTGTTTCTGGGATTCCTGCTGGTCATATTTAGCGAGCTGGCTGTTGAGCTGGTCGAACTTTTTCTGGTAGTCGCGTTCGACCTCGACCGCGTATTTCCGGTCCTCGTCCTCGTTCTTCATGCGGATCGATTCGAGTTCGCCCATCTTGGCCCGTTCGGCCTTGTCGAACTCATCGTTCATCTCCTGCAGTTTCTTGTCGGACTCCTTGATCTGATCCTCGCGCTCCTTCTTCTTCTTCTCCTGCTCCGCTATGCGCGCCGTGACCTTCTTGCCTTCGACGTCCTCCCATTCTTTCTGCTTGTTGTAGTAGGCGTCCTTTTCTTCCTGTATCTTTTTGCGGATATCGGCGTACTTCTTCTCTATCGCGTCGAGTTCCTTCTGCTGGGCATCCTCACGGCCTTTGTTGGCGGTCTTGATGACCCCCTTCTCTTTCTGCTCGATCATCGTGATCTGGCTCTCGAGTTTCACGATGTCCTGTTCGATCGTGGAATCATCCTTTTCCCACTGGTATTTGAGCCCCTGCACCTTTTCCTTGAGACCCTTCTCGGCCTCCCGGGACATGGCGACGAATTCCTGCAGTTTCTTTTCCTTTTCGGCTATCTTCGCCTCGCGGTCCTTGATGCGCTCGTTGATCCACTTGTCGATACCGGCCTGCGCCTCGAGACGCCACTTGCGGGCCTCCTCTATCTTGCGTTTGAACTGATTGTGTATCGAATCGACCGCCGAAAGATCCGATTCGTTCGGCTTACGGTAGAGCACCCGTTCTATGTTCTCTTTCTTGAGCACCATCAGTTTGTAGGCGGCGTCGCGCACCTGCCCGTCGAGTTCGAGGATGGTCTTGAGAATACGCTCCGCTTTACTGAAATCGCTCCCGGAAACGGCATCCTCGGCGGCCGACATACCCTTCTTGATGTTGACGATGTTCTCGTAATGCTTCTTGGCGTCGTCGTTCTGACTGCATTTGCAGTTCATATCGTTGGCGGCGCGATAGAACGATTCCTCGGCGCCCGACAGGTCGCCCTTTTTGTAGAGTTCCATGCCGCGTTTTATCTCTTCCTTTACCTCGGAATAGGAGACGGTCTTGTTGGAGGAACGACTCGACTTGGAGGCGGAGGAACTCCCCGAATCGGACCCGCCGGCGTATTTGCCGACCAGTTTGTTGGCGGCCGACAGCATCTGCGCCGCGACATCTTCCTCATCGGAGTCATCGTCGTATTCAACGCTCTCGGAGCCGTATTTCTTGCCGGCGCCCGACATCAGGTAAACGACGATCGCCTCTTTCGATATCTTGCTGATGAGATAATAGGGGGCCTCGGCCTCCTTGGCCACGCGAAGCATGCATTTGAGGTCGTCCTTGCAGCGGGCGGCATCCTTGGGCGACAGTTCCTTGTCATAACTGATCGCCTTAACGCCCTTTATGGACGAAAAGAGCAGAGAGAAATTCTCGAAGACCGCGTCGGCCATTTTCTTCTCGTCCGCCTTTTTGGCGGCGATCGGCATAACGATCATCCGCTCCTGAGCGGCAAGCAGAGAAGAAAGTAACAGAACCATAAAAGCGACGATGATCCCTGATCTTTTCACGGAAGCCTCCTTGATTGCCCTATCTATCTGAGTTTGTTAAACGTTTTCAAATCTCCTATCCTCTTCGTCGCGAAGAATATCCATCCGAGGCAGAAAAGTCAACCTTTTTATGAAGTTTTGTCATCCGTCGACCACCTTTTTCAGCACTTTTTTGTAATCAACCACCATCTCTTGGAATTTCTTCAGTTCGTCCCCCTTGAGATAGTCGTGATAGGTCTCGTGATACTTGAATGGATCGAGCAGTTTTCCCTTGGCGCCGACGCTGATCTGGTAATGGAGATGCGGCAACGCCGCCTTGCCGGTATTACCGCTCTTGGCGATGAGGTCTCCCTGTTTCACTTCCTGCCCCTGCTCGACCAGCCGTTCGGAGAGATGGAGGTACTTGGCGACATGAACGCCGTTACGCGCCGTGAGTTCGACCGAATAGCCGTTGAACCGGGTCTGCCAGTCGGTGCGGGTGACGCGGCCGTCGAAGGTGGCGTAGGCGGGGGCGCCGGTCGGCGCCTTGAAATCGACCCCTTCGTGCTTGGGGGGACGATCATCGAAAAGCGTGATGACGCCGGCCTGTTCCTTGATGGGGGGGTTCTTTATCCGTTTTTCGCTCATCTGGCCGTCGCCGTAGTAGTATTTGTGATAGCGCTCCGAGGCGGCGCGGTAGGCATAGAGATCGATGAATTTGTTGTAGCGGTTCGAAAAGTAACTGACCGCGAGCACCTCGAGTGAATCGGGCATGTCGTCGCGCTGTTTCAGTTCGTCGGCCGGTATCATGCGGAAGATGAACGAGAGGGTGTCGCCCTTCATCACCTCGCGGTTGAGCGCGAGGTCCCAGATGAGGATGCGGCTGACATGGACCGACAGGATCTCGGCGAGCCGCGGGAAGTCGAAGCGCGTCGCGAGACGGGCGATATCGGGGTCGGCGGCGAAGGCATTGTAGAAGTTGTCGGTGATGGTGAGCCAGACCGGTATCGGCTCGCCGACCGCCGGACCGGCGGGGCTGTCAGGGATCTTTTGGGCGGCGGGCGTTTCGGCATGGGCAAGCGCCGGCTCGACCGGCCGGTCGGCCGGAAGCGGCTTTTCGTCGACGCCGATGAACAGCGCGACGGCGAGTATCACATTGACGAACAACGATATCCAGAAAAGCGTTTTCCAGCGTTTCACCTGCGGATTGGTGAACAGGTAGCTCACTTCACTCTCCCGAAAAGAGCCGAGAAATAGACCGAATCGGTCTCCGAGAGTTCGAGCGGCCGCGCCGTCCCGAATTCGCGGTACAGGTCGTATAGTACACTTTCGTTCTGTTTTTCATAGAAAAAAAACGCGAAATCGGCGTCGCGCAGTTCGTTGGTCCCCTGAATGTCGTTCCGGAGGTGTCCTTCCCGCTTGAGATAGAGGAACGAGTTCCAGTTGAGTCCTTCGGCGTAGCCCATCACGAAGACCCGCGCGCCGGGCGGGGCAACGGCGTTGAGCACCGGGCAGAGCGGCAGGATGTCGTAGCCCCAGAAGTTGCGCTGCATATAGTTTTCGGCCGCCCCCTGCGCCCCGCCGATGAGGGCATTGAAGAAACCGGCTCCGTGCATGACGAACTTCGCGTTGGGGACGATGAGGGCAAAGAGCGCCGCCGCGACCACGAGCCCCTGCGCCGTCTCTTTCCGCAGTTTCGGCCACCGGCGGGCGAGCTGCGCGGCGCCCTCGAGCACCACCGCGAGCCCGGCGGTGAGCAGTATCGGCTGGCCGGTGAAAAAGTGCTTGATGCCGCCGAATATCGGGACGCTCGGAAGGGCGATCAGGAAGATGGGGAAGAGCGCGCCGATGAAGAGAAGCGCGCCGATATGCCGCTCGACCGGCGTGCGGCCGCGGCCGAAAAGCCAATAGAGGAACAGCGCGATCGCCGCGAAGAAACATACCAACTGCGGCGCCGGCGTAGTGAAGAAGGTCATCCCCCACGGATAGGAAAAGGGGAACGGCGCGACCGACAGTTCCTGCCCGAAGTAGTAATTGGTGTAGTTGACATGGTAGGTATGGAAGGCGAGATAGTTGCCGAACCGCTTGACCGTATCGTACCAGAGCCACGGCCACGAGAGGAAAAAGACCGGCAGCGACACCGCCGGCATCAGCCACAGCGGCAGCGGTACGGCGCGGAAGAACCCGACGAAACCCTTATGCCGCGCATCGAGCGACCGGTAGTGGAGGAAATGCATTACCAGCCACAGCAGCGCCAACAGCGGCGGGATGAAGTAGACGTTGTGCTTGGTCGCCATCGCCCAGCCGAACAGGACCGCGATCCAGAAGGCCAGCCCGGCGCGCCGCTCGACAAGATAGATCGCGTAGAGGATGAAGGTCGCCGCCCAGAAGAAAAGTATAGGGACGTCGAAGCAGGCGAGGTGGCTGTGGAAGAAGATATGCGGCATCGTGAACAGGAGCGGCACCGAGGCGATCGCGACCATACGCGAGAAGAAGCGGCGGCCGAAGAGGTAGACGAGGAAAGCGGTCGCCGCCGCGAAGAGCGCCGCCACCAGCCGTATCGAATCGACGAACGAGAGCCACTGCAGTTTCTTGTAGAAGAGGAAATGCGACAGGCCGAAGAGGTTCTTGACGAAGGTCGGATGCTCGCTGTTGAACTCGAAATAGCGCGTTATGGTCCGCTTGCTGAACGGCTCGGCGAACTGGCCGCGGCCGAAACTATCAAGCGAGAACTGGATATAGTCGGCGGTCGTCTCTGCCGTCCGCATGTAGAACCCCTCGTCGCGCACGAGCCCCACCAGATGCGAGGTGAGCATCACGGCGAGCAGGACGACGAGCGCAAGCGAAAGGGAAAGGATCCAATCCCATTTGTCGAAGCGGGCGAGCGTCATTTTCCCAGATACCCGTTAAAAACGAAGTGGCGCGCACCGTCGAACTTCACCCAGAAGGAAAGGTCGATCATCTGCGCCCCCTCGGGGAGCGCGATGCGGTGGCGGTAGAGCTTCTTTATGTTCTCGTTGTCGTATTTCAGCAGTTCTTTCCCGTCGACCGTGACCGCGACGCGGACCGGTTTGCCGTTCTCCTCGCGGTAGGCCCTCTCAAGGAAGGAGGTGCCGATCACCAGCGCGGTCGCCCCGACCGTGTTCTCAAAGACCACATGGAGCGTCCTCTCGGTGCGCGGGTGGGCCCAGTTCGCCTTCTGCCATCTGCCCGCCATGAGGGTCCGCTGCGGCCCGACATACTGCCACTCCTGATTGCCGCACTTCCAGCGGTCGCGGTCCCACGAGCAATTGTCGCGGTTCCCGTTCGCGTCGGCGAAGTAGACCTCTTTGGCCTGCGCGAGGTCGTCGGTGAAATCGAACAGTTTCGCTACCGCGTCGCCCGCCGGCTGCGCCTTGATGACCAGCGATCTCCCCGCAGGGAAGCGGCCCTGTTCCCGGAGCGCGAGCCGGTCGCGGAGGTCGTTCCACCGTTCTTCGGAATCGACCACGAACCACAGGACATTCACCCCGTTGTTGTTGAGATCGCTCAACTCCTCTTTGGTGAAGGCGTGGAGCGTGTAAGATATGTCGGTGATGCCGTCGCGCAGATAACGGGTGAAGCCGATGTCCCAGTCGGGGGCCGGGAAGATGATGTCGCCCTGCCGGAATTCGCGGTTGAGCACCTCGGCGATGAGCGGCTCATCCTGCGCCGTGAAGCCGTGCCGGTCGGAAAGGAAGAGCCAGAAGATGCCGGTAGTGAGTATCGCCCCGACGAACAGTATGAAGAACGCGGTGGAAAGGCGTGCGGGCATCGTTATTTTCCGGCGGTGAGGGTCAGGTTGATGTCGACCGCAGGGGCCGAATGGGTCAGCGCCCCGACCGATATGAGATCGGCGCCGAGCCGCGAGAGGGCCGGTATCTTATCCAGCGTCACGCCGCCCGATATCTCGGTGAGCGCCCGCCAATTGATGGCGGCGACAGCCTTCTGAATCATATCTTCGTCCATGTTATCGAGCATGATGATGTCGGCGCCGGCCGCGAGCGCCTCTTTGACCTCGGCGAGGTTCGTCGTTTCGACCTCGACCCGGACCAGATGGTGCGCCGCGACGCGCGCTTTTTTCACGGCGGCGGCGATGGAGCCGGCGGCGACAATGTGATTGTCCTTGATGAGCACTCCGTCATCGAGGGCGAAGCGGTGATTGCTCCCGCCGCCAACCCGGACCGCGTACTTTTCGAGCGTCCGCCAGCCGGGCGTCGTCTTGCGGGTATCGACTATCTTGGTCTTCGACTTTTTATCGAGCGCCGCGACATACCGCTGGGTCAGTGTCGCCACCCCCGAGAGCCGTTGGAGAAAGTTGAGCACCGTCCGTTCGCCGGTGAGTATCGCGCGGCAGGGGCCGCTCACCGTGGCGACGATATCGCCTTTCTTCAGCGCCTCGCCATCCTTCCGCGCGGAGACGATCTTCACCGCCGGATCGATAAGGCCGTAAATGTATCCGATGAGTTCGACGCCGCACAGGATGAGCGGCTCCTTGGCTTTGATGACCGCCGTACCGCGCGACGCCGCCGCGATGGTGGCGCGGGTGGTGATGTCGCCGCGGCCGATATCTTCGGCGAGAGCGAGTTTTATCAGTTCGGCGCTGGCGTAGGCAGGAATCGTCATCACCCTATCTCCGTGAGCCGTTTCTCAAGGTGGGCTATCTTCCCTTTCAGGTCGGCGTGCTTCACTTTTTCCTGTTCGACCAGTTCGGGACGCGCCTTGGCAAGGAAGCTCTCGCTCCCCAGCTTCTGCTCCGCTATCTGGAAATCCTTGCGCAGTTTTCCCAGTTCTTTTTCGATCCGCTTCACCTCTTCGCCGAAGTCGACCACGCCGGCAAGCGGCAGGTAGAGCGTCCCGAGTTTCACCACCGCCGATGCGTCGGTCTTAGCCGGTTCGTGCACCGTGGTGTAGGTCATGACCGAGACGCGCGCCAGTTTTTTGAGGTACGATTCGCGCTTTTTAAGCGCCTCGATCGCGGCGGTATCACCCGTCACGAGGATGACCGGCACTTCGAGCGACGGCTTGACATTGCTCTCGGAACGAATGGTGCGCACCGTCGTGATGAGTTCGATTATCCGTTCCATCGCCTCGGCCTCTTCCGCGAAACGCGGGAAGTCGCCCCCCTGCGGGAAGTCGGCGATCATGATGCTCTTTTTGCGGTTCGGCGTCGTGAAGGGCAGATTCTGCCACAGCTCCTCGGTGATGAAGGGCATGAAGGGATGGAGCAGGCGCAGGCTCGCGTCGATGACCTTGAGGAGTACCTTCTTGGTCGCCTGTTTCTCCGCCTCGTTGTCGCCCGCGAGGGTCGGCTTGGCCAGTTCGATGTACCAGTCGCAGAACTCGTGCCAGAAGAAATGGTAGACGGTGCTCGCCGCCTCGGTCAGCCGATAGGCCTCGAGGTTGCGATTCACCTCGTCGGTCACCATCCCCAGTCGCGTGAGTATCCATTTGTCGGCCGGCGTGAAGGCATCGTCGCGATAGGTCGCAGGATCGAACTCTATAACTTCGTTCTCGCCGAACTGCATCAGCGAAAAGCGGATGGCGTTGTAGATCTTGTTGCAGAACCCGGCATAGCCCTCTATCTGGGCGGTCGAGAGTTTGAGGTCGCGCGCCTGCAGGGTCATCATCGCGAAGGTGAACCGCAGGGCGTCGGCGCCGTACTTGTCGATGATCTCGAGCGGATCGATGACATTGCCGCGCGTCTTGGACATCTTGTGTCCCTTCTCGTCGCGCACCATCCCGTGGAAATAGACCTTATCGAACGGCACCTCGCCGCCGAACTTGAGCCCCATCATGATCATCCGGGCGACCCAGAAGAAGATGATGTCGAAGCCGGTCTCCATGAGGGTCGTCGGATAGTATTTCTTGAAATCGGGCGTCTGGTCGGGCCAGCCGAGGGTCGATATGGGCCAGAGCGCCGATGAGAACCAGGTGTCGAGCACATCGGGATCGCGGTGGAGCTTGGCGCTCCCGCACTTCGGGCACTTCGCCGGGGCGCTCCGCGCGACGATGAGTTCGCCGCAGTCGTCGCAGTACCACGCCGGTATCTGATGACCCCACCAGAGCTGGCGGCTGATGCACCAGTCCTTGATGTTGTACATCCATTCGTAGTAGGTCTTCTTCCAGTGGTCGGGAAGGAATTCGATGCGCCCCGATTCGACCGCGTCGATGGCGGGCTTGGCGAGCGGCGCTATCTTCACGAACCACTGCTTGGAAAGTATCGGTTCGACGGTGGTCTTGCAGCGCTGACAGCCGCCGACCGCGTGTTTGTGCGTCTCCTTTTTGACGAGCAGACCCTTCGCGGTAAGATCGGCCACCACCTTCTCGCGCGCCTCGGCGGTGGTCAGCCCTTTGTACTGACCGCCGTCGGCGGTGATGCAGCCCGCCTCGTCGATGACATTTATCTCGGCGAGGTTGTGCCGTTTGCCGGTCGCGAAGTCGTTGAAGTCGTGGGCCGGGGTCACCTTCACCGCGCCGGTGCCGAATTCGATATCGACCAGTTCGGCGTCGCCGATGACCGGTATCTCGCGCTCCATGAGCGGCAGTATCACACTCTTGCCGATGAGGTGGCGAAAGCGCGGATCGTCGGGATGGACCGCAACGGCGGTATCGCCGAGCATCGTCTCGGGGCGGGTCGTGGCGACGGTGAGGAACTCGCTCGTCCCTTTCACCGGATACTTGATATACCACAGCGCGCCGTCCTTCTCCTCATGATCGACCTCGAGGTCGGAGAGCGCCGTGCGGCAGCGGGGGCACCAGTTGATGATGTAGGTGTCGCGGTAGATGAGCCCTTCTTCGTACAGCCGGACGAAGACCTCGATGACGGCGCGCGACAGCCCCGCGTCCATCGTGAACCGTTCGCGGCTCCAGTCGAGCGAACTGCCAAGGTGCCGCAGCTGCTCCGATATCCGGTTGCCGTACTGTTTCTTCCACTCCCACACTTTTTCGAGGAACTTCTCGCGCCCCAGTTCGTGGCGGCTGGTCCCCTCTTTCGCCAGTTCGCGCTCGACCACCATCTGGGTGGCGATGCCGGCGTGATCACAGCCCGGAAGCCAGAGCACATCGTACCCGGCCATCCGTTTGTAGCGGCACATGACATCCTGAATGGTCACCGTCACGGCGTGGCCCATGTGGAGCGAACCGGTGACATTGGGCGGCGGAATAACTATGCAGAAGGGCGGTTTGCCGCTTTCGGGATGGGCGGCGAAGTAACCGCGCTCTTCCCATTCCTTATACCATTTCGACTCAATGCCTTGATGTTCGTAGCGTTTACCGAGTTCCATACCAAATATCTCCGCAGGAAAAAATAACGCCCGACTTTTTTACCTATGGTCGGTGAAAAGTAAAGTTAATTATTGGTGTAGTGCGCGCGCGAGGGAATTTTCCCCTTCACAACACGAAATCGAGATAATTCTCGGTCGTGACCGATCGCCATGAGGACTGCGGATAGGCGCCCGCCCACTCTTTCGGCGGTAGAGCCTGCTCTTTTTTGTACTTTATCTCGATCCCGTCAAGATGTCCGTCCACCTCTTCGATAAGGTCTATTTCCTGTCCCTCGTAGGTGCGCCAGAATCGAACCTCGCCATAGAAATTCTCATAGGAAAGTTTCTTGAGCCGTTCGCTCACCACGAAGTTCTCGAAAAGAGCCCCTTTGTCATCCCGGTCGGCAAGCCGGTTGAAATTAGAGATGAGAGCGTTCCGCACGCCGTTGTCCCAGAAGTAGTATTTCGCCTTGCCGGTAACCTCGTTGCGCAGGTTGCGCGAAAAGCCCGACAGACGACGCACCACGAAAACCTTTTCCAGAAGATCGAGATAGCGGCCGACCGTCTTCGCGTCGATCGAAAGTTGCGTCGCCAACTCGTTCAGTGACACCTGCGAACCGACCTGAAAGGCAAGCAGTTTCAGAAGATCGAGCAGTGCGCGGGGCGACCGGACCCGATCCAGCGCGAGGATATCCTTGAACAGATACGATTCGGTAAGTTCCCGAAGCACCTCTATCTTATCGGCCCGTGTCGCGGCGACGGCAACGGCGGGATATCCGCCGAACAGCAGAGACTCTTCGAGTCGCTCTTTCAGTTCGTGACGGTTATAGCGCTTGACCAACTCTTTTTGCGCCAGCGGAAAAAGGGTAATGGTCCGGCGGCGGCCGGTGAGCGGCTCCCCCGTTTTTTGCGCAAGGTCGAAACTCGACGAACCGGTGACGATGATTTTCACTTCGGGGATATGGTCCACGATGATCTTGAGTCCCGCACCGATCTCGGGGATGTACTGCGCCTCGTCTATCGCAATGAGTTCATAGCCGGCGCAGTAGTCTTGTATCTGACGGATGTCGTGTGAGGAGAGCGCTTCGGCGGTACGGAGATTCTCTCCCGAATCGAGTTTGTAGCGCAGGCCGCACACTTCCAGATAGTTCTTCAAAAGGGTTGTTTTGCCGACGCGGCGGGGACCATAGAGGATGAGAACGCGCCCCTCCCGCATCTCGCTTCCCAGTTCCTGATAGTGCCGTTCGAACATCTTCCGTCTCCCCAAAAGATCTCGGCTAGGGTAGCCGAACTCCCCATTTTTGTCAAGAAATCGGGAACGTCACTCCGCATTTTCTGCCGAAAATCAGGAATGCTACTCCGGATTTTCGGCCAAAAATCGGGAACACAAATGACTCTAAATCATCATAACTATCTAAAACATATTAACATATTATTCAAACCGTCAGATATACACTTATTGCAACCTGCCTCCCCCCAAAGGCACTAAAGCGATGAGGAGAAGTCAATCAGAAGAAACTATTCGACTTCCATCGGGACCACATTGAAAACGAAGTCGCTCGAAAAGCCCGACTCCGCTTCGGTCACGGTGAGCGCAACCTCTCCTTCCTCGATGAAATAGAAGTTCTGCGGGCCGCCGACGCCCCATTCGTCTCTATCTTCGTAGACATAATCGACATTTTCCCCCGGCACCACCATCGTTTCATCGTCAAAGGTATATGCGCAATCGAAATTCCCCAGCAAGCGTTTGCCGTAACTGTCGAGCGGCACCGGCAGAAATACGACTTGAGACCCCTTCTCGACGGTGAACACATCGCCCGCCGAGTCTATAAGGGCAAAATCCTCTTCCCACGGGCCGCGTACTTTGACGAGCGGATCGATCTGCGCTATCTCCTTGAAGGTCAGCCTGATGCTGTCAATGAACGAGTCCCCTTCGTGCACTCCCTCGTAGGCATTGATGGTCACCGTGCCCGCTTTCGTCGCCTTGATCGAAAAGCCCGGGACGCAAGAGCCGTGACCTTCGGGGCACTTTTCCGTATCGGTGATCACCGTGACCCCTTCGGTGTCGGCGATATAGATGGTGCGGGAGAAATCGATCGAACTTTTATTCTGTATGATATCGACGCTAAGGTGGTGGGTGACCCCGGCCGCCAGCGCGGCATTATCCAAGGATACCGTCCCCATTTCGTAATCGGAAAAATAAGAAAAACTCAAAATCCCCATATCGCCGGTCGTGCTCGTGATGTCGCCGCACGCGACCGTCAGAATAAGAAGCGCCGTGAACAAAGGACGAAACATTTTTCTCATGACAGCCTCCCTCTCTTAAAACACCAAAGAACACCCGCAGCCGTTGTCGGCGGGCTTTTTCGGCGGTGTCGTATCGGCATCGTTTGTAGCGGTATCGGTCACGGAATGGTCGGTCGTGATGATATCGTCATCGGATAACGCATCGTCGTCAGGGGTATCGCCGCCGCCGCATTCGGATTTGGGCGGTTCGGGACACTCTTCGAATGAGGGGCAACTTATGGAGAGGCCTACTTTTAAAGGTATTCCTCCGTTGGTTTTATATCCCTCCGGGTTCTCCGAACTCTTTATCAACGCAAGGTTGGGAATGAATGCGCCGCCGGGTTTAGGCAATCCCGCTTTCAACAGCACCTTGAAACGGACAAGTCTGGTGTCTACACAGACCTTCGTGTTCTGATCACAGGGCGCCATCGAATCGGCGACTTGATATCCCTCTCCAGAAAGAGGGATCGTATCTTCCGGGCCATCGGGGATTGTCATCCAGTCAAGGCCATTGCCATTCTCGTCAAATTGAGTTGCCATCTCCGTTGTGCCGGGAATATAGTTCATATAATCGCTCAGATCATCGACAACAACAACATTGTGGACAACGCGGGGTCCCCAGTTCTGCACTTTTATCAAATAATAGTAAGGGCGGTCCTGACACACCGTCCAATCATAACTATCGGTATCTTGGCACGAACAGAAATGCTTTTCCCGGCCATCGGGCCAAGTTGTCGCCTCTTCCGGAATGTCGAAGTTCGCCTCTCCTTCCACCGCGAGGAGGAGGAAGTTGGTGAAGAAGGAATCCTGATTGGCGTTGAGCGTGACGGTCAGCGTATCGGTACCCGCCGGGAACTGTCCGGCCCACGGTTCGGTCGCGCCGTCGATGTAGAATGTATCCATGTCAATGGCGTACTCGATCATCTCCCCATCGCTGGCATTGGGTCCCGGACCCGGACCGACACAGGTCTCTCCTTCCGTCGGATCCAAGCCGTACACCGAAGAAATGGAATTGAACACCTCGGTGTAGTAGAACGGCTGTCCCGCATTGTTCCCTTGGGTGAGGTAGTTACAAGTGTTCTGCAGATCGACCGGTTCGCCTTCCGGCCCGTTCAATTGGAGCGATTCGGGAATGGTGGAGTTCGATGGATTGATGAGCCCGCCGTCCCCTTCGTGGGTGTTGAGCGTCAGCAGTATCTTCGGATCGGCCGGCAGCGTGAAGCCGGTGAGCTGCCACGGCACCGAAACATGCTGATAAACGGCGACCCCGTTATATAGATAGATGTCACGCGAAGGGACCTGTGTCGATGTATATATTAGTATTATCGACCAATTGGCGACCATCATGGAGACATTAAGATAGGCCGGGTCATTGGTGCACTCAAGTCCCGAAACGATATAGAGACCGTAGAGCGACGACCCTGCCGGTTTTCCCTCCTCGCGGGCCGCGACCTGCAACTGTTTGAAGAAATCGGTCACATCGACCCGGTGGGTGAAAAAGCCGCGACTACCGTTGGCGTCGCTCTGCTGAAACGATTCAAATTCAAAATCCTGCTCGTCGCTCAGCCCCGCCTCCCGGCCCACCACATCGACGCCGTCGTTCAGCGCTTCGTCGTTTTCATGCATGAAGTCGAGCCGCACCGTGTTGTCGGTAAGGTCGTTGATTTTCGCCGTCGGCTGCGCGGCGGTCCACACCAGAAAGGCCCGTTCGATGACGGCATCGTAGGGCAGGTGCGTATCGCCGAGTTGGTAGACGCTCTGTTCGCTACATGCGTCGGCCTGCGGATTGTACATGTCGCCGGCGGTGTCGTTGGCGGTGTTGAGATTGAGCAGTTGCGACTTGAACATGACATGGTAGCCGTACGGCCCGTCGGTCCATTTGAGTTGCTGTCCGTCGAGCACGGCAACAGCGGGCCCCATCTCCAGCGCCCCGGCGCTGAACGGGACAAGGAAGACGGATATCAGAAACAGAGCAACCATGTTCCGCATGAGAACCTCCCCCAAGAACGGGACTAGAATACCACCAACGCACAGCCGCCGCCATCTTTTTTCGTGTCGGTGTCGGGGGTGGTCGTGTCGTCGGTCGCCGGTTCGTCGGCAACGACGATATCTTCATCGGCATTTATTATCGTGTCGCTGTCGGTGACGGGCTCTTCTTCACCGCCGCCGCATTCCGATTTCGACGGCTCGGGGCATTCCTCGATAGGTTTGCATTCGCCAAAAGGGCTTGTAAGCGGCACATTCGTATTGGTCGCGTATTGTATCTCGCTTGCCGCTTCCTTTATGTACGCGATATTATCTATCACGCAGTTCTTCGGTGCATTGTTCGGCTGAACCTTGAACCGGATGAGCCGCGTATCGGTGCAGGTCATGGTGTTGATGTCGCAGGGGAGCATCGCGTCGGCGACCTTGAACCCGTCACCTTTCAACGGACATTCTCCGTCGGGTCCGTCGGGGATCGGCGTCCAGTCGGTCCCGTCGCCGTTCTGGTCGAACTGCGTCGCCATCTCGGTGGAGCCCGGCACATAGAAGATCATGCCGCAGGCCTCGGGGTTGTCTATGACCATGACATCGTGCGCCGTGTCGTCGCCCCAGTTCTGCACCTTTATCAGGTAGTAATAGGGACGGTCCTGACACACACCATTGTGATCCTCAGGATCCTTGACGCACGAACAAAGATGCTT
>ERZ1645192.1299-NODE-1299-length-20868-cov-8.180416_pt1 | contig 20868 bp, 13 predicted proteins | sample MGYA00575354_ERZ1645192 | MGnify/ENA primary metagenome ERZ1645192 (study PRJEB40844, sample SAMN11349763) | freshwater sediment metagenome | isolation source: river sediment | host: Sediment | place: India: Faizupur Khadar , New Delhi | collected 2017-02-21 ... | reverse complement strand
CAAAGACACTAAGACACAAAGATTTGATTTTATGCCCCTTTGTGTCTTAGTGTCTTTGTGTGAGAATAATTTTTAATTGCTGGTGCCGATTCCTTAAGCATTGAAATTTTTCCCGCATCGGTGTAAAAAACAGGCCAATTAAAATTTAAAAATAAACGAGGAGTCAAATGCCGCAAACCAATGAATTTCTTGAGGATGTTCAAAAGGATTTAAAAGAGATCCTCCAGCCCTTTCAGCGGGACCTGAACCAAAAAGAGAAAAAAGCCGAGTTGATCAAACAGTGCATCCGGTGTGCGGAAAGGGATGACTTTCTCCAACTGGATGAACTGCTTAAAAGCAAACTGGCCAGCGATATATGCGAGGACGAGACGTTGAAAAGCTGCGCCCCGGTATTTGAAACCCTGGGAGCCTATGCCGATGAAAAGGTTGAGCAGTACCGCATGGATCTTATCGAAGACCTGACCCGGCAATGCGAAGAGGCCGGTCTTGAAATGGAGATGGATTTTCCCAGATTCACGGTCTTAAAGGGCATCACCGGGGAGATTGATTTTGCCAGCCGCGCCACGAAAATCAACAAAAAGGTGCTCAAATCCATTGATCCCAGGCGGATCATGGCCATGGTGGTCCGGCTCAAGAAGCAATTGTATGATACGCCCTATGATCCCCGGGAATTCATTGATTCCCTGTGCAGGGTCTACCTGAAACTCCTTGAAAAAGAAGATCTGTCCGCCGGCCATCCCGTTCCCATGCAACAATTTTACCTGGCCTATGTGATTGATATGCAGTCCAAAACCTTTTTCCAGGATATGGACAAGGGAAAATTCAAAGGCTACAGCCTGGACCAATTTTCCGTGGACCTGTGGCGGTACTGCCAGGCAGGCATCGGGGGCACGTCCCAAGGGTACGAACTCCAGCTCACCCCGGGGCGGAACAAGGCCCTGTGGCTCCTGGACACCCAGGGGGAACTGCGCCAGATCACAGCCATCTCTTTTCATAAACCTTAAAGGATCTCCCGGCCATGATATCATTGGACGCCCTCAAAGAACTCGAACCCTTCCAGGCCAGATCCATTATCGAAGAGCTGCGCAAGGGCAGTGTGCCTGTGGAATATGTGCCGGTATTTACCGTGGGTCGGCAGAAATGGCTCTCTTATATCGAAGACGACCTGGAAAATTACATTGCCCAGGGCGGGGCCAAGGTGCGGTTCATCAGCGGGGATTACGGAGACGGTAAAACCCATTTCATGTCCGTGGTCCGGCATCTGGCCATGGAAAAAGGCTTTGCCGTCTCTTTTGTGGTCCTGACCCGGGATGTACCCATCCACAAATTTGAAACCGTTTACCAGTCCATTGTCCGGCAGCTCCAGGGCAATTTTAACGGCATGGGCATCCGGAATCTGCTGACCGCCTGGCTGGACTCCCTGTCACCGGAATTCCAAGGCGCCAAGGCGGAAGCCGCCACAGAAAAATGTACGGCCCTGGCCGAAGAACTCAGGGAGATCCCGGACATGGATATCAACTTTGCCAATGCACTGGCCGCCATAGTGAGCAACCGGTTTGCCCCCATGGAAGAGGGGGAGAATGAGGAGACCCGAAAGGCAGACCGGGAAATTCTCATGCACTGGTTTGACGGCGGCAAAGTGACCAAACGGGAACTCAAGCCTTTCCAGGTTTATGAATACCTGACCAAGACCAATGCCCGACAGCTGATGAATTCCCTGATCCTGTTTTTACGGCGGTTCGGGCACCAGGGCTTAATCCTGCTCATGGACGAAATGGAGACGGTGGTGGCCATGGGTGCATCGGTGCGCAATGCCGCTTACGAGAATGTCCGCCTTTTCATCGACAACAGCGAGACCGCCCAATACCTTCACATCTTTTTTTCCATCATCCCGGACGTACTGGTATCGGAAAAAGGATTTAAATCCTACGATGCCTTGTGGAGCCGGGTGCGGTCCATCGGGACATCAATGGGTGACGCCAAACGCCTCAACTACCGGGGCGTCCTTGTGGATATTCACCAGACACCGCTTCAAACCGAAGAACTGGTGGACCTGGGCCGGTGCCTGCTCTCTCTGCACGGCATCGCCTACCGCTGGTCACCGCAAGAATTGGTTACGGACAAGGTCATCGAAGATATCTGCATCAATCAGAAAAAAATGGGGGTCATCAGCGAGGTGCGGCTTTTCATTAAACAGCTCATCGGCGTTTTGGATCTGGCCGAACAGGGCCAGTCACCGGAGGAGATGGACATGGCCCGGCAAATGGTCGAGACCCGGAAAGAGATGGAAGCGGAAAAGATGAAACAGATGGAGCCCACCTGGGATTCTTAAAATCGGGATGAACACCATGGATGAAAAGGCATTTAACGAGAAGATGAACGGCACTAAAAATTTCCATCTCCGCAGGGCCGTGGAGCGCCTCAGGGAGGGCCTGTTCGATCCCCTGGGGGTTCAATGGCTCACCTCCGGGGAAGAAAAGCTCAACCAGCTCTTTGACCGGGGGGCTGCAGCCCTGAACAAGGGAACCTCTCACCACCTCTGCATCTGCGGCGCATACGGCCAGGGCAAATCACACAGCCTCACCTATTTAAAACAGCGGGCCCTGGAAAATAATTTTGTGGTCAGCTATATTAACCTGGACCCACGACAGATACCCTTCCACGACTTCAAAGCGGTTTACCGGGCCCTGATGGGGGCCATGGTCTTTCCCAATGGGGAAACCAGCCTGGCAACGCTGTGGAAGAAAACAGCCGCCCAATGGCTGGCCCGGCCGGAAAACAAAGATAAATCCATCAACGATTTTATTCCCGGCGACATGCCCCACCGATTCCGGGCCATCCTGGCGGCCATGGCCAACAAGAACATGGATATTGCGGCCAGCAAGCTAAACTTAAAAAAACATGCCCGGTTTCAGCCCCGATCCTTTTCCTGGACCCTGAAAAATGCCCTCATGGGCAAAGAGATCCCGGCCCAGAAGCTTGGCGCGGTCTTCCATTACCGGGAAGTGGACTTTTACAAAGGCCGCTCCCTGGCCTGCCATGAACCCAAGGAATACCTGGCCATGGTAAAAGGACTGGCCCGGTTGTTCAAGGATATGGGATACGGGGGATGGGTCCTGCTCTTTGACGAAGGGGAATCCATCGGCCAGACCCGCATCACCAGCCGCAGCAAAAGCTATGATCTGCTCCATGAGATTTTCTGCCCGGAAAACCCCGCACAGGGATTTTTCCCGGTATTTGCCTTTACCCATGATTTTTTCACCCTGGTTGAAACCGAACCCTGGGACCGGACCCGCAGCCCCGGCGGACGGCGGAAAACCGACCAGCCGACCGACGACATTCCCTGCTTTGCCCGCAATTACCACAAGGCCTGGAAAGGGATCAATATCCATTCTCTCCAGGACTTGTCTTCAGGTGAATGGGAGACACTATCGGACAAGCTTAAAATCCTCCACGGACGGGCCTACGGGTGGAAGCCGGAAGCCGCTGGACTATCCACTGAACTATCCAAGGAAATGATGCAGATTCTCTCCCAAAACAAAGGGGCCGAATCCAGGATGAAATTGAGGCTGTTGGTCAACCAGCTGGATCTGGAACAGCAGAAAACGCCCTGCTGATTCCCATGCTGCAGGTCACTGATCCGCCATCCGACCTCCTGCCCGATCCCCTTTTAAGGCTCCCCAACACCTTCCGACCTTTTTACGGGACCTTTGCCGGCCTGCGCCCGGTCCAGACCGAGGCCATCGCCCCCATCCTTGAAGGCCGGGACCTCATCGTCCAGGCAGCCACCGGCTCGGGCAAAAGCGAGGCCGTCCTGGCCCCGGCCCTGGAACGGGTCATCACCTCTGGCCGGGCCCACGGGGTTTTATACATCATTCCCACCCGGGCCCTGGCCAAGGACCTCATGCGCCGGTTTGAGCCCATCATCACCGAGCGGTTGAGCCTGATCCTGGCCATCCGCACCGGGGACATCAAAAAGGGAGGAACCCAGCGGCCGGACATCATGTTCACCACCCCGGAATCCCTGGATGTGATGCTGGGCAGCGGCAATGCCGGCCTCAAAGCCTTTCTGGCCCGGGTGGGCACCGTGATCATCGACGAAGTCCATCCCCTGGTCCACCAGTACCGGGGCCGACACCTGGCCTATCTGTTCACCCGCCTGGAACGAAGAACCGGCACGCCCATACAGAAAATTGCCATGTCCGCCACCATTGCCGACATCCCAGAGGTCATGGATTTTTTCAATTTCAGGCCCGGCGCCACGGCCATCTCGGCCGGTGCGGACCGGCAGATTCAGGCCCGGCTTCTTCACCTGAGAAAAGAGGATACCGAGCTGCCCGCCCTGCTCAATGATCTGTACCGGGAATGGGGATATCGAAAAATGCTTATGTTCTGCAACAGCCGGTCGGCCTGCGACCGGCTTTCCGGCATTGTCCGGCGCAGCGGGGTATTCAGGGAGGTCACCGAGCTGCACTATTCCAACCTCAAGGCAAACGAAAGAAAAAAAGCGGAAGACCGGTTCCGGAAAAATCCCCATGCCCTGTGCATTGCCACCTCCACCCTGGAGCTGGGCATTGATGTGGGGGATGTGGATGCGGTGCTCCTTTACGAGCCCCCGGGCTCGGTGTCGGCCTTTCTCCAGCGCATCGGTCGGGCCAACCGCCGGGGCCAATCCATCAATTTCTGGGGCATCACCACCGGGGAATCCGCCGGCAACCAGGTAATCCGCTTTCTTGCCCTGCTGGAGCTGGGCCGCCGGGGAAAAATCGAGGCCCCGTCCCCCAAAGCCCTGCCCAGTGTGTTGAGCCAGCAGGTCATCTCCTGCCTATATGAAAAAAAAGAAATTTCCCTCAACGCCCTGAAGGCCCTGTTTCCGGACCGCAAGCACCTGCTGCCGGATATTTTCGAGGCCCTTGAAAAAAAGGGCTGGCTGAGACGAACCGATCAACGGACTGGGCGACCCGGCCTGATCCGGGGCGGATGGCAGTACCGGAACCATTTCATGGCGTATAAAATCTGGGGAAACTTTCCGGAAAGCGAAAAGGAATACATCCTTGAAGTGGAGATGGAATCCATTGCCGACATCCCCCAATCGATTGTTGACCAGATGGAGGTGGGGGATCGGGTTTATCTTTCGGGCCGGCGCCTTAAAATCCTGAAGATTGATGAAGGTGATCCCGGCAAGGTCACGGCCCGGCCGGCCATGAAAAAGGATCATAAGGACCTGGTATGGGTAGGGCTGGGGGCACATGTCTCCTGGGAAACGGCCCAGGCTATGGGACGCATCCTGGGCACCGGCACCCTGCCCCAGGACAGCGGCCTTATGGCCCGGACCCAGAAATTATTCCGCCGGGAATGCTCATATTTCGAAAACCGGGTGACGCTGGCCAACGGAATTGAGGTGGTTCCGGGGACCCGGGCAAGATTTCACTTTTGCACCTTTCTGGGGTCCGCCGGCAATCTGGTGTTGGAATGGTCCATCCGGGACCATTTCCAGGATGAGGACCTGGAGGTGGCCTCCAGCGAAACCGGAGTGGAATGCGATCGCTGGATTGACTTTCAAAAACTGAACCTGCCCGTTGAAAAAAAGGCATTCCATACCTGGGTCTCCGCTCATTTCAAAGTGCTGCGCAGTCTGATTCCCCTGAGTATTTTCTGGCGGACCCTGCCCAGACCACAGATGGTGGAAGAGGTAGCGGATTTTCTCTTTGATCAACGGGTTGCCGATACCTTTGCCCGGTATCTTGAACTGGGTTCGGATATTGTTTCCGGGGATATGGCAGACCTGTGCGAACCTTTACCCATGGCCGTCGAGCAATCTCCAGACTTTGAGATGGAAGCCGGAGCAGCCCTTTTGTTCCAAGAAAAACAGACGGCAAACACGCCAAAAGCATCACCCTTTTTATCCCCCGTATGGCAGGCTCCCGGCCTGGACCCAGACCGGTCCGACGCCCGCGCTCTGGCCGCCACCATGGTCAGTGATTATATTTTCCACGGCCAGTGTGATCGCAGATTCTGTCTCTCATACCTTGGCTTGGCCCATCCCGTAAAAGAAGAGGACGATGTCATGGCCCTTGTCCGGGAACAGGGCGTCCGACATGAACAAGCCGTGCTGCTTGCCCTTAAACAAGAGGGGAACCGCCTGGCTGTCCCGGAACCGGCAGCCACCGGCGAGCCCCGGTGGATCCCTTCGGTTAAGCTGCTAAAACAAACAATCCAACAACTGGCCGGCAGTGATCGGGAAAACGCCCGGCCGATCTGGCTGTCCCAGTGCTATCTCAAGACAGAAACGCCCATCCATCAATTCCCCCATATCACAGGTATCGGCATCCCGGATCTTCTGAAACTTTCCCCGGGCAAAGACGGACAGGCAATCATTGAAGCCGGGGATATCAAACGCAGCCAAAAACCAGGATACCACCATAAATGGCAGGTGGCCTTTTATGCCCTGGCACTGGAACAAATTATTGACCGCTGCAACCTGCCTGCCCGGGTCTCCCGCAAAGGATTCATCATTACCCCGCCACCATTGGGTGACGTGCGGATAACAGAACCGTATCAGATCCATGAATTTGATTTAATCCCATACCTTGCGGCCCTGCCCACGCTCCTGCACCACCTTGGCCATGTGCTTTCCGGCCTGCCGGCCCATGCAGATTACAGGCTTCAAAGCCTTTGCACTGCCTGTTCCGGATTCCCCGGCTGCTACCACCATGCCTTGGCCCATGAGGAGATACGGTTCCTGCCGAAATTAACCAGAGGCGAACTGGCTGCCCTGCAGCAGATGGAGAGCACCAGTCTTGAACAGCTGTCCGGTGCCCTTAAAAAAGAGACCCTTCGCCTCTCCCCGGGACAGCAGAAAAAATTATTGGGATGGTGTGATGCCTTTTTAACCGGCCGCATCTGCTGCCACAAAAAAAAGACCCACCGCTTCCCGGCCAACCTCTCCCGCGCAATTTTCATCCACCTGGAAAAAGATCCCCTGGACAACCTGCCCCGGGTCCTGGGATGGCAGGTTCTGGATACAAACGGCCTTATAATTGTTGACTCACATGTATGGCGCATGGAAACCAACCAGGAGCGCCAGGCAGTCCGACAAACCTTTTTAAGGCAATTGGCGCGGTTGTGGGAAGAGAGCATCCATGCGGGCCAGGGCCCCCATATTTTCCATTTCGGCCCCCAGACACCCGCAGCCCTGAATCAATGGCTCGGGGAGGCACGAAGAGCATCCTGTGAATTTCTCGACCAAACCCAACCCTCCTCCTGGACGGATATTCAAAAGGTCCTGACGGCTCATTTTTATATGCCCGCGCCGGGCACAGCATCTCTATATACCCTGGGCCGCATCTTCAAATGCAGGACCCTGCCTGCACCACCACCTACCCTGTTTCACCACAACAGCGGATTCATCCGCGATATAAACCAGGCCGCAGCCGAAGTAAAAAATTGCCTGGCGCTCATGGCAGAGCTTTACCAGACCGCCGTGTCCCGGCTGCAAAGCCTGTGGATCAGGGAATGGCCATCCCGCAGTCATGGAGATAAAAAGGCCTGGCCGTATACAACATTTATCCAGGAGGAACAACGCCTGAAAGAGGCAGATATCATGATGCTCCAGGAACAGCCCCTGGAAGAACGGATGCTGCGGTTCAGGTCCCTGGGGTACCTGAAATTTCACCAGACCCGGCTGGACAGCTTCGGGCGCTTCATCAATATCTTCAGGCCCACAGACCAGACCCGGCCGGCCAAATTCCGCCAGGGGGATTTCCTTAAACTGGTGCCCCATGGCATGACCGATCTGCAAAACGGCTTTCCCGTGGTCATGGTCGAATATGATACCCAAGCCGGTGACATCGGGCTGCTTTCCCGGTCCGGCAAGATAAATCTCAATAAAGCGTTGTACTACTCCCTTGAAGAAGATATGGATGACTGGAACCGGGAAAAACTGCGCCACGCATCTGAAACCCTGTTTTCAAAAACCAGATATGTGCATCTCCAGCAGCTTCTGGCCGGGGCAGCCCGGGAAAGGCAGATACCGGCATCTGCGACCTGGGTGGAAAAATGGCTGGCCCGGGAAAACCACAGCCTCAACCGCTCCCAGCAGCAGGCTTTAAGGCTCCCCTTCCAATACCGTACCGCCATGATCCAGGGCCCGCCCGGCACGGGAAAAACCCATTTGCTGGGATGGATCATCATTGCCCTGATCCTTGAAGCCCATGAAGCCGGCAAGCCCCTGCGCATCGGCATCAGCGCCCTGACCCACCAGGCCATTGACACGGTATTAAAAAAAGTGGTCCAACTGGTCAACCAATATCTGCCGGGGCATTTTCCGGGCCTCTGCGTGAAATGGGGGGAGGAAAACACGCCGGCATCCGGCACATCCGACCTTGACGATTCCAGCGCCATGAAGGTGGAATATACAAAAGACGCCCGGGATCTGCCAAACCGGTCCTGGCTAATTTTAGGTGCCACCGGATACGGATTTTATTCCCTGTTCAACAGCAAGGATAAAGGCTTTCCCATTGCCCTGGACTGGATCATTTTCGACGAAGCCTCCCAGGTTCCAGTTCCCCAGGCCCTGCTGAGTCTCATCTACGGCAGGGGAAATTTCCTCTTTCTGGGCGATGTCCACCAGCTTCCTCCCATTATCATGGGCAATTATGATTCCCATGAGCCTGATGACAATGGAAACGCACTGCGCTTGAACCGCTCTATTCTCTCTAATATGCGGGACCTGTATCCTACAGACTGCCAGGTCACCCTGGACATCACCTACCGGATGAACAAGGAGCTCTGCGCATTTCCATCCAAAAGCTGGTACCACAACCGGCTTTACCCAGACCCTTCGGTGGAAAATGCACGGCTCTACCTGGATGCTCTGGACGAAAAATACAATCCAACAGGGGACGACCCGATCCTCAGCGACATCCTGAATCCGGAACAACCTGTTACGCTGGTATTAACGGATCACCAGGGATGCGCCCAGCAATCGGATGTGGAGGCGGATCTCATGGCCGCCCTGACCGGCCGCCTGATCCTGGGCCACGGCCTCCCCCCGGACCGGATGGCTATCATCACCCCCCACCGGGCCCAGAACAACGCCATCCTCCAACGGCTGGGAAAAATCCTTGGACATCATTCCCCTGCCCCCCTCCCCCTTGTGGACACAGTGGAACGGATCCAGGGTGCCGAGCGGGACATTATCCTCTTCGGCCTCACCGCCTCGGACCCGGACCATCTGACCAGCGAGTTTTTAAACAGCCCAAACCGACTCAATGTAGCCATGACCCGGGCCAGAAAAAAATTGGTCATCATGGGCAGCCGGGCCTTTTTCTCGGTCATTCCCGATTCAGACGCCCTGCTGGCCGGACACTGCTGCTTTAAACAACTACTGACCCATTGCCGGGAACAAAATGCGGTTTTTCATTTTTCCCAACAGATATCCGTCGAATAACAGCCAAAAGATCTTGCGGTTTTGTGCTTTTGAAGGTACTGTTTAATCTATTATTTCCAGATTTGAATCCTTACCTAACCTTATCAACAAGTGGAAGGAAAAAAATATGGGCACTAAAAGAGAAACCAATATATTCAAAAAAGGAAGCTACTAGGATATCACCGTTCCTTCAGCCGGCTGTTGATGCCGTCTGATGCAGCAGGGCAGTACATCTTGGCGCTATGAAATATTTTCCTTTTAAAGTTGTTGTATTCTGCCTGGTCATCACCCCGATTTTGTATACGATTACCCTTGCGGGCTGCCGTGACTATCTGGAAAAAAAATATCTTTCAAAAATAGAAAACGGGTTTATCGGAAATTCCAGTGACCTTTTAAACGGATCGGTACCCATTGAAGACCGGATAGCAAAAAATATCCAGGCCATTTTAAACCGGGACACCCTGATCCGGATGGCGCAACTTGACCTGGAAGTACAGGTGACAGACAGCCGGGGAAAAATTGTTTATCCCATCTATGTGGGAACCGACGAATTTGAGGAGGATTCACTGGGGTACTCCGATGCCCAGGCGGTTGCAGATAAAAACTTTGCAATGCTTAATTCCGGACTCAAGGTGAATACCGTTCTGCATCTGGATCACGGATCATTTCTTGCAAACTTTATCTTTGCCCTTTATTCCGGTATGTCTCTTTTAATCTTTTTTGTGTTTTATAGACAGGGCAGCAAAAGAGCTAAAGAGGAAAGAGACGCTAAAAACGCCTTGATCCACAACTTGAAACAGGATTTAAAAGAAGATGAGATACGTCATGAAAAGCTGGTGGAAGAACTGAACAGCGAACGGGTGGAACTGTTTAAGCATATAAAACAATTAGATAAAAAATACCAGTCGGAACAAAAAAAGGCAAAGATCAATGAAGATGAAATGTTTAACGAGATCGTCAGCCTTGAAGACCGGCTCAACACATATATTGAATTAAAGAAGCGACGGGACGTTGAGATCAATGAACTCAAATCAAGCCTTGAAAAATATGAACAAAGAAAAAGCGCTGCAAAGTCAGGACGCAGCGAGTTTGATTTTATATCCAAACGTTTCGGAACCCTGTACAAGAATGTTGACGTGAGCAGAAAAGCCTTAGACGGATTTATGAACCTGACCGAAGAGTTGCAGATAAAAGCGGAAGAAACAATTTACCAGCTAGACCGGGACCCGGGATCGGTAATTGTGAAACGGAAGGTGTTTTCTGGCAAAAAACACAAAGATAGCTGTTTTGAAGTGTTGTTTGCATATACAGGCAGGCTTTATTTTATGAATCATCCCAACAAAACCCAGGTGGTGGTGATCGGAACAAAACATACCCAGCCCAGGGATATGGAGTATCTCCATAATTTATAAATGTACAATGAATTTTACAATCTCAAGTTCGCCCCCTTCCAGATCAGCTGCGATCCCGCATTTATGTGGTTTGGGGAAAAGCACAAGGAAGCCCTTGCCACACTTAAATACGGCATCCTGGACAACAAGGGGTTCCTGCTTTTAACCGGGGATGTGGGAACAGGCAAGACATCCCTGATCAACGCATTAATTCAGAGCCTGGAACAGGATATCATCTACACCGCTGTGCCGGATCCGAGCCTGATTAAACTTGATTTTTTTAATTATATTGCCGCATCCTTCGGCATAGACCGGGAATTTACATCCAAGGGTGCATTTCTTGCCCATTTTAAAAACTTTCTTCTCAGCGCCAGTGAAAAAAATAAAAAGGTGCTGCTCATCATTGACGAAGCCCAACTGCTCACCCAGGAAATGCTTGAAGAGATTCGCCTGCTGTCAAATATTGAAAAGCCGGATGCAAAACTGATAAATATTTTTTTCATCGGACAAAACGAATTCAATGAAATTTTGAACAGGCCCCAGAACAGGGCGGTCCTCCAGCGAATGACCCTCAACTACAACCTGAACCCCTTGACCCCGGAGGAGGTGGATGAATATATCCGCCACCGGCTCAAGGTAGCAGGCACACAGGAGCGGCTGTTTGACCGGGATGCGGTTCAGGAGATTTTTCTATATTCAGGCGGATTTCCAAGACGCATCAATATCTTATGCGATCATTCCCTGTTGTCCGGATTCGTAAAGGATCAGCGGATCATTGATGCAGGCATTGTAAAGGAGTGCGCAAAAGAACTGAAAATTCCGGCCCATGTCAGCAACCGTGAGATCAATGGGCCATTTGAACCCGACACCTACCCTGGAAATAAAAACAATCCCCCGAAAAGCCTGTCTGCCCGGGCTTTTGAACACCATCCGCCTGTGCAGCCGCCCCCCCAAGTTCCACAACCACAAAAACAGCGATTCCCAGGGGCAAATCTGGTAATATTAATCTGCTTTTTTATTTTTGCCTGGTACTTTATGTTCCCGGACCATTTTTTTTCCACGCTTTCCCAGGTAAAACAGCAATTCAATAAAAACCAGGAACTGATACAAGAGCAAAAAACAGATCAAACTATCCAGCCGGAAAATCAGGCCGTTGTCCGGAATATTGAACACCCGGATAACCCGGCTTCTCCCAATCCAAGGGCCGTCGTTGAAAAAAAAGTCCAGGGCCAGACTGAAAATCCCGAAGAACTCATGTTTGCCATTGCCCCCCCTGAAACAGAGCTATCACCTGAATCAAATAATCCCCCGGCTCTACTTCCAAGGGAGAAAATTACCGTCCGCTTTAAGTATAACGGCAGTGATCTTATTGAAAAAGACCTTAAAAAGCTTGAAGCGCTTTCAAAAGCCCTGGTTATTCATCCGGATTCAAAAATTCTCATTACCGGATATACGGATACTATGGAGAATGGCACGTATAATGTAAAATTATCCGAATTCAGGGCCAATATTGTGAAAAGTTTTCTTCTGGGGCTCGGGGTCAAAAGCTATCAGATGAAGATCCAGGGCAGAGGCGGACAGGACCTCATTGAAAGCGATGATACGGCATGGGGCCGGATGATGAACCGCAGGGTTGAAATAGAGGTGATTGAATTCCAGTGAATACATCCAACACGGCCTGTTCCCGGGAAAAATGGAAAAACATGGATCTGCTGATTCCCTATGCAGCACCGTATTTCGCGTATGTGGCGCTTTCTTCCGTTCTGCATAACAAGCTGCCCGAAGAAATCATATATATAATGAAGCTGGTGATTGTGCCCGGGCTTTTGATCTGGGCCTGGAAATGGTACGCGCCTTTAACCGGCCCTAAAAATAAATGGGCATCCTGTTTGTGGGGAATCCTTTTCGGAATCATTGGGCTGGTGGTGTGGTGCGGTTTATATGCCCCTTTTACGAACCCCAAGGATGGGGCGCCCTGGTCTGATCTCGCATTTTACCTAAGACTTGTGACAGCGGGTTTTGTGGTACCGGTTTTTGAAGAGTTGTTCATGCGCGGATTCGTCTTCCGGGTTGCGCTGCAATGGGATCTTTTGCGCAGACAAAAAACGCCCAACGCCTTTTCTGCAGCTCTGGATAATGCCACTCTTTTTGATGTGGCACCCGGGCAGTGGAGTGTTTACGCCATTGTGATTTCAACGACTATTTTTGCTGCGGGCCATATAGTTGGCGAATGGCCTGCAGCGATCGCCTACGGCTTACTCATGGCCCTTTTGTGGATATTGAGAAAAGATCTGATTTCCTGCATTGTTGCCCACGGGGTAACCAATATCGGGCTGGCCCTTTATGTCTATTACTTCGGGCATTGGGAGTTGTGGTAAATCTGGGGGTTGCGAGCAACACCCATAAAACATATAGGAACATCCATATGCGTTTCACATTAATACAACAGAATTTAAAAGAGAATCCTCGTTCCTGGCTGATCACCGGATGCGCCGGCTTCATTGGCTCCAATCTTCTGGAAACCCTGCTTAATTTAGGGCAGACCGTGACCGGCCTGGATAATTTTTCCACAGGATTTCAGCATAATCTGGACCAGGTCAAAGAAGCAGTGGCTCCTGAGGCATGGCAGAAATTTTTTTTTATTGAAGGGGATATCACCCATGCCGACACCTGCGCGACGGTTTGCAAAGGGCAGGATTATGTACTTCACCAGGCTGCTTTGGGCTCTGTTCCCCGGTCTGTTGTCGATCCCTTGACCACCAATGAAAATAATATTACAGGCTTTTTAAATATGCTGATCGCCGCCCGGGACGCAGGTGTAAAGCGGTTTGTATATGCTGCGTCAAGTTCCACCTATGGAGACCATCCAACACTTCCCAAAAAAGAGGAGAGTATCGGCAATCCTCTTTCCCCCTATGCCGTGACAAAACTGGTCAATGAACTCTACGCCCGGGTGTTTGCTTCCACCTACGGGTTTAAAAGCATCGGGCTTCGGTATTTTAATGTATTCGGCCGCCGCCAGGACCCTAACGGGGCCTATGCCGCAGTAATTCCTTTATGGTTTGGTGCATTGATCCGTAAAAGCACGGTGTATATAAATGGGGACGGTGAAACCAGCCGGGATTTTTGTTTCATCGATAATTGTGTTCAGGCCAATCTGCTGGCTGCAACAGCCGGGGATGACGCCGCCGACCAGGTATACAATGTTGCATTTGGTCAGCGCACCACGTTAAATCAGCTGTTTTCTTTAATCCGTGACCGTGTGGCCTGCGCACTGCCGGACCGCGCCGGTGTAACGCCGGAATACAGGGATTTCAGGCCGGGAGATGTTCGTCATTCCCTGGCAGATATATCCAAGGCCCGGGATCTTCTGGGATACAGCCCGCAGTACTCGGTTCATGCCGGTCTTGATATGGCAGCCCGCTGGTACATGAACCATTTGAAGTAACCAGAGGTAGGGGAATGCGTTTTTTTATTGGCATTTTTTCAGCTTTATTTTTTTTATTAACCTTTTCCATGATCCCGGCATTGGCTCTATCTGCCGAAGAAGTACTTGTTATTGCCAACCGCAATGCCGCTAAAAGCCAGGGCCTTGCCGCCTGGTACATGGAGAAACGGCAGATCCCCAAGGAGAACCTGCTGCTGGTATTTGTTACAGACAAAGAGACTTGTTCGCGTGATGCTTATTTACAAAAAATCGTTCCTGCGGTCCGGCGCGCCCTGGAAAAGAACCAAAAAATAAACGCCATTGTCACCATGTATGGAATTCCGCTAAAAATTTCTTCGCCAGGGATGACAAAAGGCGAACAGGCCCGGATGGACGGGCTGGCAGCGCAAAAGAAAAAGTTGGATCTCCTGAAAGAAAAAAACGGGCAGTTGAATGAAGAACAGAAAAAGGCGTTGGACCAAGTAAATAATACGATCAAACAGTTCAAAATGTCCACGGACAAAGTGGCGTCCCTTGATTCTGAACTAATGCTTGTCAAAAAAGAAAATTATAAGCTTAACTTTTGGCTGCCCAATCCTTTTTTTCTGCCATGGCGCTCCCAGAAAACGGCCATTGCCAAATCAGAGGTGATCATGGTCAGCCGTCTTGACGGGGCCGATGCCGGCGTGGTCCAGCGGATTGTAAATGACAGCATTGAAGCTGAGGCCAAGGGCTTGTCCGGTGCGGTCTACTTTGATGCCAGATGGAAAGATCCTGGCCAAAAAGAAGTTTCCGGATATGGGCTTTATGATAAATCCATCCATAACGCGGCGGGCCGTCTGAAAAAAGAGGGGTTAAAAGTGGTGTTGGATGATAAGCAGGATTTATTTCAGCCCGGGCAGTGCCCCAATGCCGCCCTTTATTGCGGGTGGTACAGCCTGGCCAACTATGTGGATGCCTTTACCTGGGAAAAAGGGGCGGTTGGGTTTCATATTGCAAGCGCGGAATGTGCGACCCTGAAAAGTAAAAACAGTAATGTATGGTGCAAAAAAATGCTGGATAACGGGATTGCCGCTACCGTCGGCCCTGTTGGAGAGCCCTATGTCCAGTCGTTCCCGCTGCCGGAAATTTTTTTTGATGTTCTCGCCCAGGGAAAACTGACCTTGGCCGAATCTTATCTGGTCAGTCTGCCATATCTGTCCTGGAAACAGGTGCTTGTTGGGGATCCTTTGTACCGGGTAAAAATAAAGAATCCGCCCTCCTGAGAGGCCCGTATTGTATCCCCCTAAAAAGGTAATCAACTGGACTCAAATAGGTGGGTACGAAAAAATCATCCATAATTATTACTTTTTTTTCATATTTTATGACTTTTTTAATCATTTTAATTTGTGAATCCCCCTCCGTGGAAAATTTTAAAATTTAACAAGCTTTATTTTAGATGAAAAAAGAGTGTTTGATTCCAAGACGTTTAAAATTTCCACAATTATTATTTTAGTAAAAAATTAAATGTGGCACCATAATTGCTTTTGCAATTGGTGTTTGTTCGTTACTTAAAGGTTTAACTGTTATGAAAGGCTTTTATGCACAATAAAATATTGACAAAAAAACAGGATCTGATAAATATTAATCTTCCCTTTTATGATACAAATACTTTCAGTTTTACTCAGGAATGAAGATGACAGACCCGTTCCAATCGCAGACTCAAATTAAACCAGATTATATTATTGATGTCCTTATCCGGGGACGCTGGTTCTTGATTGTTCCTTTGTGCATTTCCTTGACATTGGGACTTGGGATGACACTGACTGCCAATAAAACCTACGAGGCCGCCACAATGATCCTTGTTCAGCCCCAGCGGGTTCCCATAAACTATATAAAATCTGTTGTCTCTTCCGGTATCGGCGAGCGGATCAGCACCATATCCCAACAGGTTCTCAGCCGAAGCAATCTCGAACAGATTATTGAACAGTTCGGTCTCTACGAAAATAGTAGCGGTATATACCAGGAAGAGAAAATAGAGGCGTTGAGAAAACAGATAAAGGTTAAAATTGAAAATTCCAGAGGAGGTTCAGAAGCCTTTTCCATCTCCTTCACCGGCAGTGAACCAGAGCGGGTAATGCGCATTGCCAATACGCTGGCGTCATATTTTATGGATGAGAACCTCAAAGTCCGGGAGGCCCAGGCCATAGGAACCAGTGAATTCCTTGACTCAGAGTTAGAGAAAACCAAAAAACGGCTTGAGGAAAAAGAGCAGAAGGTTGCGGCGTTCAGGGCAAAGTATCTTGGTGGTTTACCTGATGAATTGGAATCTAATTTGCGCACTTTGGATCGCATGCAAAAGGAGGTCACTGATAAAGCAATGCTTTTAAGGGAAGTGAATACTTCCATTAGTCAACTTGATTCCCAGATTTCATCCATGGCTGCGACAGGTGGTTCCGGCAGCGGTGGAGATGATTTTCTAAGTTTTGATCTTGAAGAGTCCCAGGAAGGGGATGATTCTGCTGTCCAGGCTGCTCAAGAAAAATACGATGCGCTTTTGCTTCGATATACTGAAAAGCATCCGGATGTCAAAAAATTAAAAAGCATTATAGAGAAATTAAAGCAAAAGCTGGAAGCTGCAAAGGAAGAGGAGGAACTACCCTCAGCCGAGTCAAAGGAAGATATTCTGCCGGACATGGGAATGGATCCTGTGGCACCATTGAAGGCGCAGCGCGCTCAACTTGTCGCGGAGGCAAATAATATTCAAGCTGAGGTCTCAGCAATTCAGGAAAAAATGAAAATTTATGCCCAGCGCGTTGAAGATACGCCCAAACGAGAACTGGAACTCCAATCACTTACACGGGACTACAGCAATATTCAGGACGTGTACAACTCTATTTTGGACAGAAAGCTGGAAGCCGAATTGTCCGTCAACATGGAAAAAAAACAAAAAGGGGAGCAGTTCCGGATACTGGATCATGCCCGCCTGCCGGAAAAGCCGATCTCTCCCAATGTTAAAATGATGTTTTTATTATCCATCGCCGGGGGACTTGGATTGGGCGGAGGTGTACTTTTTTTAAAGGAGTTGCTAACCTTCTCTGTCATCCGGCGGGATGATCAGATTGACACCCTGCTAGGGCTGCCTATTTTGGCATCAATTCCCCCGCTGGAAAAACCGAACGGCAGGACAAAGAAAAAAATTGAATGGGTCATGTTCATCTGTTGCTGCAGCTATAGTGCCGTGTTTCTGGCATTTTTTGCAATATTGAATCATAAAGGCCTGGACCGGACAATGAATTTTATAAAAACCACACTCAATTTATAATACCGGGGTATAATAAGGTTTTGGGAAAGATATTTAAGGCGCTGGAAAAAGCAGGAAATAACGTAACAGCGGAAAAAGAATCTGAATTAAGAGATAACACAGCTTTGGTCTGTGATAATCCAGACAACCAGGTTTATAAACAATCAGACGAGGTAATTCAATCCGGTTCCAGCCGGACATATCCAGCTCTTGTCACAGCCTCCGACCCTCATTCGCCTGTTTCGGAACAATTCCGGCTGTTAAAAAACAATATTTTGTTCCCTGAAAAAGGAACCCCGCCTAAAACGATCATGGTGACAAGCGCCTCTCCACATGAAGGCAAATCCTTTGTGGCAGCCAATCTTGCCGTAAGCATAGCCCAGAGTATTGATGAATATGTTCTTCTCATGGACTGTGATCTCAGGTCACCGACGATTCATACGTCTTTTGGCTATAGCGGTAAAGAGCAGGGCTTGAGCGATTACTTGACAAATAAAATACCCTTGTCTTCGGTTCTTAAAAAATCGTCTGTAAACAAATTGACTATTCTGCCCGCAGGGCAGATTCCGCCTAATCCGTCAGAACTTTTGTCTTCTGATCAGATGCGCCGCCTGCTCCATGAGGTCAAACTGCGTTATAATGACAGATACATCATTATTGATACTTCGCCTCCTTATATCACATCAGAAACCAATGCCATTGCCCGGTTTGTAGATGGCATTATTTTAGTTATCCGCCATGGAAAAACACGAATCAAGGAGGTTTTAGACATTCTGGATATTTACGGCCGTGAAAAGGTATTGGGGGTTGTAACGAATTTCTCAAAAAAAACGATTGGATATGGTTATGGTTATCATAAAAGTGGTTATGGATACGGATATCATCAGCAGCGTTGATTAAACCGGGAGCTTCCTTAAAAAATGCTCAGTATTTTGCGCCAATATTTCCCTATCAGAAACATGTTGTTTTTTTTTCTGGAAGGATGCGTGATTTTCAGTTGTTTTCTTTTATCAACAGCCATTTTAACCGTTTCCAATTCATACTGGTTTGATCTGATGTTGATTTTAAGAATATTTCTGATCACCGCTATTCTACAAACCTGCTTGTATTATAATGACCTTTATGATTTTGACATTGCTTCACAGATCCCGGAAATTATAATCCGCCTGTTACAATCCCTGGGGGTTGCTTCTATCTTCCTGGCCGGCGTCTATTTTCTTTTCCCTCTGGTGATTATAGATCAGAAAATTTATATCTTAAGCGTATGTTTTCTGATTTTTTTCATCATATTCTGGCGGATCGGCTATCTTCATATTCTTAACAAAGGGATGTTTAACCATCGTATTATTATTCTTGGTTCCAGCAAGCTGGCCAAGGATATTTATAAAAAAATCAAGAAAACCATAGACTGCGGCTATACAATTTGTGCTGTTATTCCTGATGAACCTGACAAGGAAACAGATAGACTGCCTGAAAATTTGGTGGTGAAGCAAAAGGATAAAACGCTTGGTGAAATTTCAAAAATATATGGCATAAACAAAATTATTGTGGCATTTAAGGAAAAAAGAGGACAATTTCCAACCCAGGAGCTGATTAACTGCAGGACCGAAGGTATTGATGTCATTTCAGGCAGCGCTTTCTATGAAATGCTCACCGGAAAGGTCTTGGTTCGAGAGATAGAGCCCTCATGGTTGATTTTTTCCAAGGGGTTCCAGAAATCACTGTTTAAGGCGGGTATGAAGCGGATGCAGGATATCATTTTGGCTTCACTCCTTCTGATACTTCTTTCTCCGTTGTTGCTGATCGTGGCCATTCTGATCAAGATGGATTCAAAAGGGCCTGTTCTTTTTGCCCAGGACCGGGTTGGCGGTGGGAAAAAAGAATATATGATGCATAAATTCCGTTCCATGGTGCAGGATGCTGAAAAATTAACAGGTCCGGTATGGGCCGGTAATAACGATAACCGGATCACACGGGTGGGACGCGTCATAAGGAAATACAGGATAGATGAACTGCCCCAGTTATGGGAGGTCCTCAGGGGCACCATGAGTCTTGTGGGGCCACGTCCCGAACGCAAATTTTTTACGGATCAGCTGGAAAAAGAAATTCCTTTTTACGCCCAACGATTTAATGTAAAGCCAGGGCTCACGGGCTGGGCTCAAGTCTGTTATGATTACGGAGCAACTGTTGAAGATGCGGTGGAAAAACTCAATTATGATCTTTTTTATATAAAAAATATGTCCTTTGCCCTGGATATGGTCATCCTTTTAAAAACCGTTAAGACCGTTCTTTTCGGCAAAGGTGCAAGGTAAGCAAGGTTTACATAAAGCAAGATACAAGAGGGCGAAGCGCCTGAGGCGGCCATTTTAGCCGTGCATTGTTGGTGTCTTTAGTGTTAATGGGTCATAAAATTTAGCGAATCTGTGATATATACAGATTTCAAAAAGAGATTAATCGATGTAATCGAGGGGGCGGAGCTATGTTTAAAATTAATTCAATAAGATGGTTTTTGGGTTCCTTTTTTGTGTTGTGTACCGCCTGTGTTTGTCTGGCAGTAGCTGTTGCGGCAGACAGCACTCAGGTATCCACCGACAAAGATTATAAAATTGGCATTGGAGATGTCCTGCGAGTCACAACATGGAAGGAAGCAGATCTGACATTTGAAAACGTATTTGTCCGCAATGACGGTAAAATCACCATTCCTCTGCTGGATGATATCCAGGCTGAAGGCCGCTCCACAATGGAATTGAAAAAAATAATTGAGACTCGGTTGGCTGAATTTGTAGAAGCACCAACAGTCACGGTCACCCTGGCCAATCCGGAAAGCCAGAAATATTACATACTTGGTGAAGTAATGGGTGTAGGTGAATATCCTTTAGTTAAAAAGCTGACCGTTGTACAGGCGTTTGCTTTGGCCAAAGGATTTACTGAATGGGCGTCCAAGGATGAGATCATCCTGGTACGCAGGGAAAACGGAAAGGAACAGATGATCAAAATTGATTACGACGATATTACGGACGGCGAGCTCGGAAAGGATATTCAGCTCAAGGCCGACGATATCATTATCGTTCCCTGATCTTGCGATATTTTCAACAAAGCGGGAGGTATGATCTCATGAAATTGTCCATGATAACTCTCCATGCATGTTTTTGGGCTGCTGCGCTCTGTCTTGTGGTGCAGGTTCCATTTGCCCAGGCCAGGATGGTTACCCAGATTGTACCCACGCTGACAGTCACAGAGGAGTATACGGACAACTATTTTCAAACCGGGAGCGACACGTTTGAAGAGTGGACCACGTCCTATGAGCTTGGATTTTCCGTGGGGTTTTTAAACAAAA
>ERZ1645192.1298-NODE-1298-length-20880-cov-13.195534_pt1 | contig 20880 bp, 16 predicted proteins | sample MGYA00575354_ERZ1645192 | MGnify/ENA primary metagenome ERZ1645192 (study PRJEB40844, sample SAMN11349763) | freshwater sediment metagenome | isolation source: river sediment | host: Sediment | place: India: Faizupur Khadar , New Delhi | collected 2017-02-21 ... | reverse complement strand
TTGCGGTATCGTAATACATGTTTTTTAGATGTCGCAATCCTTTTTCGGGACGGCCTTTGATCAGTAAGTCGTATAAAGTTCTTATTACGGGGGGTGTTTTGCCTTTCTGCTCATATTCGATGAGGGATAAACGCCATGCAATATAGGGAATGGTGCCTCCTCCATGCGCGAGTATATACCTGATATGCTTATACCGGTCTGTAACGCCGTTGTACATTAAATTTGCAGCTGCCCGTGTTGTGTCGAAAGTAACTTCGATAAGTGCATTGGGCATCCCTGTTTTAGGGTCCAGTTGCCCTTCGGGGTCTGTCGGGTGCACAAATACAACAGCTTTCCTTTTGTCCAGTTCGCGGAAGAAAGGTTCAAATCTTTCATCGCCCAGGTAGGTCCCTTTATAGTTTGTCATCAAACATACCCCGTTGAATTTCAGCGTATCTAATGCATAGTTTAATTCCTCTATGGCCCGTTCAGTGTTTAATAACGGAATGGTGGCGAAACCTCCAAAGCGATTCGGATATTTTTTTATCGTATTTGCAATAGCTTCATTTCCAATCCGTGCGAGGTTTTCAGAAAATCCCTCCGGGAATTCCCTGCTAGAAAAATACACGCTAGGTGCAGTTATGGATAACATGGCTATTTTTATGCCATTTGAATCCATTTGTTTTATTGAGGTTTCAGGTGTCCATTCAGGAAAGGCTTTACCTAAACTATTTTCTATCCCTGCTTCTTTCAAAGCATCAACATATTCTTTTGGAAATAGATGATGATGCACATCAATTTTGTTTGTTGCTTTCATGTTAAACTCTCTTTTGAAAGATGAAAAGCAAAAATATATCCTCCCGGAGGAGGGGTTATTATCATTTCAGGCAATACTATTGTCATTTTGCGCACGCTTGTATATCTTTGTGAACAACAGCGTATTCGGATGAAGTTAAAATACAATTATTATTCGCGGGCAATTATTGATATCTTACTAAAAGAGGGAGTAGCCGGGAAAGATGTTTATTCTGTGTTGGATATCCCTTCGGAGGTAGAAAATCCCCTGGATTTCGAACTTACCATTGACGGGATTCATTATCTTACCTTACTTTACAGAGACCGGATGAAGGTACAGCATTGCGGTCTGGAAATTTCCAGGTTCATCAATATTCAGGATACCGGTTTTTTTGGAAGTTATGCCTTTAGCTGTCCCACATTAGGTGAAGCTGTTTCCAGGATTTATTCGATTCATAAAGAAATAAATCCCTTTATTACTTATGAAATGGCCCCGGTGCAGAATCCGTCCGGATTTATCTATCACATTGATGAATTATGGGAGATTAAATATCCGGAGAGTGCCCTGGAGATAACAGATTTTGCGATAGCAAATGGCCTCTTATCCGCCCGTAAGTTAACCCGGCAGGATATTATTCCGCTGCAAATTGAATTTAAATACAATAAGCCTGATGATATTTCGCTCTACCAGGAGATATTTAAATGTCCCCTTTATTTTGGGAAAAAAGTAAACCGGATTCAATATTCATTGTCGATTATGGATTATAAGATTCCAACTTATAACCCATTTCTTTTGAATATACTTAAAGACTTTGCCCAAAAGACGATCCGGGAAAATGCATCGGAGAAAGATATCGTTACAGAAGTTAAATCCATTATTGTTAAGGCTGAAGAATTTAAAATACCGAGAGAAGATGAAATTGCAGCCAGGCTAGGAATAAGCAGAAGAACCCTGCAAAAGAAATTACATGAACAGGACACGAGCTTTCAGGAGATCAGGGAATTGGTATTGAAAGAGCTTGCTATAACCTATCTTAAATCAAATACAATCAGTAATAAAGAAATTGCATGGATACTGGGATACAATGATATTAGCAATTATTACCGGGCTTTTAAACGTTGGACAGGAGGTACGCCAAACGATTACAGATTAAGGAATAAAAATGGATAATTATTTTCAACAGTTGGCCGGCATTGTCAAAGCACAATCAAAATGTACGGAGACCGGGATTCTTCAGCTTCGGGATCTTTTTGAAGTTAAAGACTTTGGTGTTAATGACCATTTTTTTCAGATAGGAGAAAGAAACCGAAAAATCGGGTTTATATGCGATGGTGTTTTACGTGCGTATATCCTGGACGAAGACGGGGCTGAAAATAACCTGTTTTTCTCGACAACGAATAATTTTGTTATCGGGAATTTATCGCCTGAAATGGAATGTTCTTTTAATAAACAAACCCTGACAGATTCAGTGCTTTTGGTTGCCGACTATCAAAAATATCATGATTTAATCAACACAAACAAGCAACTTCAGGGTTTTCATGAAAATATTCTTTACAAAATACATAACAAAATCAGGGACAGGATTTCAAAGGATTTTTTCAGTAATGCTTCACGCAAATACAGCCAGTTTTTAAAAGATTATCCTGGCTTATTGGATCGGATTCCGCATTATCAGGTTGCCAATTATTTAGGGATTACCCCAACCCAACTGAGCCGGGTAAGAAGAGAATTTCAAGAATAACCAGGGTTCATCAACAAATGTAAATGCACACTATTTTTTGATACGGCAACTTTGCTGCGAATTAAAAAATAGTGCAATGAAACAAGTACGAAACACTGAGAAATCGGAAAAACAAGTAAACGAATTTTTAAAGAACGGCCCGAAACTTAAACGGCGCGTTCAGGTTTACGAACAGAAAATTGCGGCTGGCCCCGAAGAAGTTTTTTCCCAGCTTTGCCCGAGTCGTGAATGCGATTGGATTCAAGGATGGTCAGCCGACTTATTGTACACCACCACAGGGTATGCAGAAGCAGACTGTGTTTTCAGGACCACGGAAACAAGCGATTTTGGTCCCGGCTTATGGGTATTTACCGTATTTGAGCCCAATAAAAGGTTGGGAGTTGTAAGAACAATCGGCGACTTTGCAGTTGTTCACCTGAGGATCAGCTTGTCGCAGAATGCGGATAACTCCACTACAGGCACATGGCATCTTACCTATACCGCCTTAAACGAAACAGGGAACAGCATGGTTGAAAACCTTCCCGATGAAAGTCCGGAATTTAAAGCGGCTATTACAGGGCTTGTTCAATTTTTGAAGGATTGATAACCGGGATTAACAAATTATTAATCGAACTCAGGTTAAGAATTGCGCAATCTCTTGTTGCCCGTTTTAGTCAGATAAATAGTCTAAAAAAGCGCTCGGTGAATTGCAGGTATCTCAAATAATTGATTGGCCTTGTAACCTGAGGCGTGGCATGTAAACTTAAACAATTCCCCTGCCGTTCAATAAACGACAGGGGAACAATGAGCCAGTTTCCTTCGGTCACACACTTTCTTTATAACTTTTCTGAGACCGCGATCCCGTTTGCAGTAAGCTCCAAGCGCGCTGTGTTTATGTACCCGGGATGGCTCCCATTCCGAATACCATAGTGAGCAGGGCAACGGTTTCAATAATCCCCATGGCGGCAATGTACATCCCTGCGCCCTGCTTGTCATCGACAGCCAGGTTTGAACAGGCCACAGCTCCTACTTTTCCTTGCATAATGGCCGAGGCGGCAATTGCAACACCAACAAACAAGGCAAAGATCATCTGGTTGGGATAGCTGTCCGGGTTGAGGTTTGCGCCCCTTAACGAATTCATAAAGATCATTCCATAAATAACCTGGCTTAGGGGCATACCTACCATTGCCAGTGCTAATGACGGAAGTTTCTTTTTTTCTTTGATTGCTTGTTTCCAAAGCCCCAAAGCTCCCATTCCTGCAATCCCGGTCCCGATAGCTGAACCGACACCTGCTACACCTAATGCAATGGCATGCCCGCCAAAGCCTGTTACTACTGTTGTTAGAATCATTTTCTTAAAATTTAGGATTTTATATTTTTTATTTTAAATGGATTATATGTGTTCCCTGAAAATTCAACATTGGCATGGCCGGCATATTCAAGCATATTTAACCGAACGCCATGCACAAGGACTGCCATTGCGGCAAGGATCATATTTAAGCCGTGGCCCAGTATTAAAACGACAACAGCACCAATACCTGCAAAAACAGTGGTAATACCATCGCCGATTGCCATCTGGTTAAAGCTGGAGGCCATTAAAACCGTTGAAAGCCCCACAGCATATAGCCGCACATACGAAATAATATCTGAGAACCCGTTAATGATACTCAGCGGTAAACTTCCAAGTGAAGACAACATACCCCTGAAGAAACCGGCTCTCGGGTTTGAAAACAAACCGACAAGTAAAGCACCAACACCAAATAACCAGGCCATGATTGCCGGTGCAGGGACCCGCAGTACCATTTGATTTACAATAAGGAATAACCCCCAGATAATTGCGATCCATCCTAACTGGGCAATGGCTTTTACACTGTTATTGTATTTCCATGCCAACTGTAAATGCGCGATGGTCAGGTGAATGGCACCCACCAAAAACATAAACTTTTGCACAAACACATTGTCGCCCCCAAAACTGGCCAGTTTCTCTATTTTCAGTTTATTTAAAAACGAAAAGTTTGCAATTGATTCCGCACCAAAATATGTTCCGGTAAGTATTCCCCAGAACAGAACGGATGCTGCAAGTGTATACATTAACTGAAATTCGGTTTTTTTCACAAATTTCATTTTCCGGTGCACCAGGAAGGTGATCATTAAAAAAATTAGTCCATAACCGGCATCGCCAACCAGGATTCCGGTAAAGAAGGTAAAGAAGATCATAAATATATGAGAAACGTCCAGTTCTTTATAGCCCGGAACAAGCCCCATGAAATTCATTACCGGACGGATTCGTCCGGCCCAACGCGAAGTACGAACCAGTGTCGGTACCTCTTCGATCTCCTCAGCTGCCGGTTCTTCTATTACATAGCCCCAGTGATTTTTGCGGGCTGTTTCAATAAATGTGTCAATTGCATCTACCGGGATAAAACCCTTCCAGTAACGTACTTGGTTCTCGATTGTAACCCCGCCATACTGAACATTGCGGACGTCCAGGCGCCGGACCCTTTCTGCCAGCGCATCCTGCAGCAAATTTTTTTGTGCGTGAAGTTGTTTTAGCTGACTTTCGCAGCCGGCCAATTCTTCGGCGGTTTTTGATAAAGCTACCCCTAACTCATCGAACCGGGCTTTGGGCAGCTTTACTTCCGGCAGGTCCAAGCCGTTCTTGCCATCTTGAGTTACTAATACAACCTGATTCAATTTGTCGGATTTGCCAACAAGGTGGATATCTTTACGTTCCTTTATTTTCTTTAACTCCTGGTCGCTCAGTAAATAAAGCCTGACATAAACACCCCGTTTGCGAAGCCTTTCAATATCGTCGGATGAGACACTTCCCCAACTGGCATAGCTTTGCAGCGCACCGGTTTGTTCTGCTTTCCGGTTTTCAAGTTGCGTGCGTTTTTTTTCGATCTCCAACACGTGTTCCATCAGCTCAATTTCACCACGCTCAATTGTCCGGTAATCGACAGTGGGTGCAGATGATTCCGGATGCTGATTGTCATATCTGTCCAGAATTGCAACTGCTTTTCTCAGTTGTTGTATTCTTGCATCAACACGGTCAATCGACTGGTCTTTTGCCGGCTGAAAAGGAGTAACATGCATTAGCCCAAGCTGCCCCAGAACGGTGAGGTTTGCATCAATCTCAGCGTTTGAACCAGCCATGAACAGCAGTAGTTTCTTCATTTTTGTAATCATAAGCTTGCCTCCTCGTATCTGCTTGTTTTTACTACTTTGGCTGTGGCGATTGTAAGCCGTTCGTCATCCTGTAGTTTTTGCCCGATTTTCCGGATAGCCATTTTCGCATTCGGGATCCGGCGCTTTTCAAAAAGTTTTACCCTTGCCCGAACGTCAGACAGTTCTTCCTCCAGAACTTCTATTTGAATTTCCAGACATTTTATTTCGGCTTCCAGTTGCAATTGCTCTTCCATTAATTCAATGGCATCATCAACCCACAAAGGGGTACCGGCATTAACGGGTTTAATATTAAAATCGACCCGTTCAAATTGTTGTACCCGGACACCTGCAACATCGACCGGTTTCGTAACAATTTCATTTACCGAAATGAAGTCGGCTATTTCCACCCAGGAGTCGCTCATAACAGCCACCCAGGGTTCTGAAGCCTTCCTGTTTTGCTCAATGGTATTCCGGATCTGTTCAATTCTTTCGGAAATTGTATTGATGGTTGACATCAGTGACTTTTCCATTGCTTCAAACAAAGGCAACATCCGTTCCGATATCTTTAAAATCTTTTTTTGCCGGGCGCGTTCGGTTTTTGTGTATTTTATCTTTAGTCCTGCCATATTTTATCCCCTTTTTTACGCTCCGTTTACAACCGATGCCAAAACTTTGGCTCCCTGTTCCCGGTTAAATGAATCCATGCGTATCAAGATCTGTAGCTTTAGTTTATATACCAGTACATTAATGAAAGCAAACGTGCTTCCTGATTCTATCGCTTCAAGTTGCTCCCATTGCCATTGCATGATTTGTTTTTCACGCTCCAGCGGGTTTGACCCGGTTACTGATTTTGGCAAATGGGCAAGATTGGGATGTCGTTTCTCCGTTTTTGCATCTCGTATTTCCTCCAGGTCGTTTTGCAACCGGGTATTTAATCCGAAAATACGTTGAAGCTTTCCCTTTGCTCCGGGATCGATTTTTTGAGTATCAGCTTCTTCCAGCATTTTGAAATGCTTTGAGGAAAGCTGTTTTTTCGAGTCGCTGTAAAATTCCTCAAAAGAAAGGGGAGGAGCCTGTCCGAAGGTTAATGATGGCAAACTGCAAAGAAGATATACCATGTTCGACATACACTAGTCCTCCGTTTTTTGAGTAATGCGTTTTACCAACTCTTTATTTAGAAGAGAAAACATTCCATCTTCAATATCCCGGGAACTTAATACAAACTGTACCCCTCCGTTGGCTGTTGTATTTATAATAATTTTAGCACTGCTGCCGGCAAGTGGTTTCAACTCAACCTGTTGGTCAAGCGACTGTTTAAGCAGAAAATCCTCCATGTCTTTCTGCATTTTTTCCGGGACCTGCACTGTCTTTTCCCCCGAAACATCATTCAATACCGCTTTTAGCAATTCCCCTAAATATTCTTTTTCGGTAAACAAGCTTTTACACTGTTCTCCAAAAACAGCTTTGAGGTATTTTAATATTGAAACTTTTGTTGCCTCAATCATGTCGCGCGATGCCTGGGCAATAGCTGTTTGTGCATTTTTTTCAACCTGTTCCGATTTGCTCCTGGCTTCTTCAATTAGCTTATCGCTTAACGCTTTTGCCTGGTCAATAATAGATTCGGCCTGCCTTTTTGCCTCGTTGATAATACGTTGTTTTTCGGCATCTCCGGCCTGAATACCTTCCTGTTTTAACTTTGAAACAATCCCTTCCAGGTTTTCTTTATTGTTATTCATTCGTATAAAATTTGTTTTTTTCTAATGGACCTTGTCACGTACTCATGGAATAGCCATTTATTCATTTTCGATTGGTATGAGCTTCTGCTCTTAGGACTATTTCATCCGTTTAAAGTTTTCAAGTTGTTGATCTATTCCTTTCAAATTGGAGAACGGACGTAACCGATCCGCTCTCACATCAACTTTTTAACCAGATGTGTTTGTGTCCTTTTTGATTAAAAAGTTCATGTTCGTTTTATCTGTATAAATTTTCAATCGGGTTGTTCTAATCGTGTAACTACTCTGCTGGTTGAACCTGCCTTTCAACACTTATTTCATCCCTGTCCCTTTTTTCGATCAGTTTTTGTACCAGTATTGTTCAATCAGCTTTTTACTCAAGCCGGTTTCGGTTGGTTCAAAATGCCGGCGTAAAATATCCCAGCATTTATCCAGGGCGGCTTCCAGTTCAATGGGGTCGCCAAAAGGTTCTTCCATGTTTGTTATAAAATCGCTCCGGTATCCCAGTAGTTTTTGAGAGAAGGCGTCGTTGGCAGCCCCTACTTCTGCTGCTTCGTAAGCTTTTTCCGCATCGGCGAGCAATGACGCCATAGCCGTCATGATTGCCCGGTGGTCGTTCCGGGTATCGCCGTTAACCTGTTGTTTTAACCGCGAAAGCGAACGGGCGAGTTTCAGCTTTCCGTTTTCAAGGAAAAACTGTCCTTCGGTGATATACCCGGTATTATCGGGAACCGGGTCTTCAAGCGACTCGAGTGTTGTTGCACCGATAATGGTGATGGAACCGGCCCCTTCAATATCGGCTGCCACTTCATAGCGCCGGGCCAGTTCAGAATATAATGAACCGGGATATCCCTGCAATGACGGGATCATATCCTGATAGTTAGCAACGTTCCTCAGAATGTTCGACCAGTTGGTCATATCCGTGAGCAGGACGAGCACGTCCTTGCCCTGATCGGCAAATTCGCGCGCCACACTTAATGCAACGTCCGGCAACATCAACCCTTTAATTTGTGATTCTCCGGCAAGGTGAATAAACATGATGGTTTTGTCGATATTGCCGGATTGCGAAAGCTGGTCTTTGAAATATTGGTATTCGTCGAATTTCAGGCCAATTCCTGCAAAAATGATCACGTCGGCCTGTGCCCCCTGGGCAATCTGAGAAAGCAGCCGGTTGTAAGGCTCGGTGGGAGAGGCGAAAATCGGAATTTTTTGCGATTTCACCAACGTATTGAACACGTCAATCATCGGGATACCCGTCCAAAGCGGTTGTTTGGGGACCAGGCGCACTGTTGGGTTCAGGGTATCCAGGCGTGTTGAAAGGCGTTTCCCGAAAATAACTTCGGGACCATTATCGGCTACATTGCCAATTCCATCGAAAGTACGACCAAGCATATTATACGAAAAGCCGGCGGTAAGAGGGACTTCGTGCATCCGGATCTGCGTTTTTGTACTTAATCCGCTCGTGCCGTTAAATACCTGAAACCGGGTAGAATTCTCGGTAATATTAATAGCCTTGGCAAACGAAAGGCTCTGGTTGCTCCCGGCATCGAGTAATTCAACCACATGGTTTAATGCAACCCCCGGATTCCCTTCCACGGAGATTAAAGCCCTGCCGACTTCGCTAATTTTGCTTATTTCTTTTTTTATCATAGTGCTGGTTCTTTTTGTAAGATAAATTGTTCGATTTTAGCGGGCAATGCGGAAACTGCTTCCCCTGTAGCTGCGCTACTGTTCCAGTCTCTCCACCATTGGCGCAGTTCATCAAATTTTGCCCGAACCAGCTCTTTTATTTCTTCATCGTCCGTTCCTTCGTCTGAAAAATCAACCGAGCTGTCAATCAATTTCTGAACTGCCTCATTAATGACCATCAGCCGATCCGGCCTGGTGCAGGCATCGATGTTGTGAAATGCATTTTGCTGTAATACACAAAAATCAATTGTCTGTCCTTTTTGAAATAAGATGTATTTATCAACCGGAACTTTTTTCAGCCCGATGGTGCTTATGGTTTGGTCAATACCATTTGCTTCGTGCAGGATGTTCAATATCTTTTCCCGGTCTTTCCATGAAATAAAGCTGTCGTAAACAGAAGTTGTATAGGCCAGCGGATCGATTGCGGGATACTTTTTTGCATCGGCGCGATCCTGCGACAAGCCCCAGAAACCGCCGGTTGCATCCATGGTTGCCTGTGTTACCGGTTCCTGGAAGTTTCCACCTGCCGGGGAAACCGTCCCGATAAAAGTTAATGAGCCCCCGGAACCGACATCGGTACCGGCCCGCTGGTACATTCCTTTAATCTGATCGGGGATGTCCATCGGAAAAGCTTCCGGGCCGGGGATATCTCCCTGACGACCGCTTCGTTCACGAAGCGCCTGTGCCCAACGGGAAGTTGAATCGGCCAGCAATATTACGTTGTACCCCTGATAACGATAATATTCGCCTACCGTAAGGGCAATAAAAACACTGGCTTCGCGGGCAGCAACAGGCATGGAACTGGTATTCCCGAAAATACACATTCGGTTCATCAGCGACTCACCGGTTGAAGGGTCTTCGAGTTCGGCAAAATCTTTAAAAACCTCCACGGCTTCACCGGCCCGTTCACCGCAGGCTGCCATAATGATAATATCGGCAATTGCATATTTACATAACGTGTGCTGCATCACCGTTTTTCCGGCGCCAAAAGGACCGGGATTGCCAACAGTACCCCCGTAACTAACCGGAGCCAGTAAATCGATTACCCGGACCCCTGTTGAAATTGTTTTGCTTGGTATAGCACGTTCCTTAAAAGGAATGGGAATTTTTACCGGTTGACGGAAAGCCAACTTTAATTCGTGCAGCTTGCCCTGCTCATCGGTAACGCTTGCTACCTTTTGCGTAATATTTACTGCGCTTTTAGCGATTATACTTTCAACCCGGCATTTTCCCAGGCTAAAAGGAACCAGGATTTTGTGTTCAAACCGACCTTCCGGAACCGATCCAATGGCATAACCTCCACTTACCCAATCACCAACTTTTACGGACGGAGTAAAATCCCAGCACTTTTCTTCATCCAGTGCCGGTGCGTGCATTCCCGGTTTGAGATAAGCATCGCTCTCGCCAAGTTTATATAACGGGTTTTGCAGTCCGTCCCAAATGCTTGTCAGGAGGCCCGGGCCTAAAAGTACAGATAAAGGTGTCCCTTTAAATTCAACATGATCCCCTATCCGGGCGCCGGTCAGATCCTCAAAAACCTGCATTTCCACAATTCCTGTCTCCGGGCTTCCCGGATCCGGCAGAATTTGCAGAACTTCGGCCTGAAGCCGTTTCCCGTCAACGGATATCTCGGCTGTTTCACCCATGACCGCATTCGTATAGAACCGCGCTTTAACAAGCGAATCCTGGATCGCGATAAGGGTTCCTGTTCGTTCTTTATTGGTATTATTCATTGCGGTTGTTTTAATATCTGAAATAGTTTCGGATAAATGAGAAATTTAATAACATCGTGCTATCTCCCGCTTGTTTCCTGCTTTGAGCCGCAACCGCTCATGGCTATCACGGCGACTGATAAAACCACAACGCCGATTCCTGTTTTTGACTTTCTGAGAACCATTTTATTTCACATTTATTTTTTATTGAATTTGACAACATTTATTTTTTTATAACTTTTAGTTCCATGATTGAATTTGAAACTGGTGGGCAAAAATGGATATAAGCAATGATTGTTACGATTAATAAACATGTGGATGAAACAATTTTGAGGGTGAATGATTAGAATTTGAAAATGAGTTAAAATGGCCGTTGAAGAGAAGGCATACCGATAATATCCACACGAAACAAAAATTCTTCCCTATATAGCGCCTCCAAGACTATCGTTTTGGAAGTCTTTCTCAAGAAAACGTCATGGACTTGGCCTTTGTCCCAATGCATATGGCATTGGCGTTAATCAAAATGAGAAAATTAGGCTCATAACTTGGGATAGATAGGATTACTGTTTGTATTTACTTAGTGTAAACCAAAACATTAAGCAAATGGGCACAAGCAGCAAATCAGGATCAAAAATAAAGAGAAACAACATAGAAAAAAGCTAAAAGAACTGGATATAGAGCAAAAAGCATATCAGGGCGGTATTATTAAGGAGAAGTAAAGAAAATCACTGCTACAAATCATGCAAATCTCAAGTAGCCCATCTGTGTGTCGGCAACTCTTTTACATTGTCTTGTGCCACCCATGCAGGATGGCTCCTGTTTCCAGCATCAATTCCAACAACATTCGGGTTTCCAACGGGCATTGAAACCGTTTCTTTTGGATTACCTTTTAATTTTCGCTTTGTCACAATATATGTTTTTTGAACAGGACTGAATGCTTGATGCTGTGGATTCTTACATGCGGGATAAGGATAAGGCAACTATCCTTTCACCATTATTGTTTACTGAACATTCAATAGGAATGCTTGCAGGAGGGCTAAAAAGCACCATGAAAAAAACTGCTTACGTTCAAGTTCTCAGCAAAGTTATTTATTGGTTTTTGATGTGACAATTAGCTTGTAAAGACTATATCGAACCTGTCATATGAAGGATTGCATGCCTTGTGAAAGTTGTTGTTTTTCCCGCAGCGATGCCTACGCATAGCTCCGGATATAAGTTGTCCCCAAAAAATCCGCCGGCAACATCACCTGCTGCATAAAGCCCCTCAATGGCATTCCCATTTTTATCTACAACCTGTATATTTGTGTTAATACGGAGCCCGTCCATGGTTGTCATCATCCAACCTGCATTTGTAATACCATAGTACGGTGGTTTTTTTATAGGGAATAGTGTATTGCCAGGCCTGCCAAAATCCTTATCTTCACCGAGTTCTGCCATCTGGTTATAGCGCTCAACTGTGGCTTTAAGTTCTTCAGGAGGCAACATGAGTTTTTTAGCCAAACCTTCTATCGTATTTGATTTCTTTAATTTCCCCCTAAACCTATGTAGCATTAAAAAGGCATAGTTTGCCAGAAATCCCATTCCCTCATACGTCTTGGGTTTACTTTTAGATGGTAACATTCTGGAACAACCGACCGTATGAAAAGCCTTTACGTGTTTCCAGTAGTTAGCGTCCCAAATGATACAAGCGACTCCGTTTTTCTGGTCTTGAAGTGGATAAAGAACAACATCATAGGGAACATACTCATTTGTATAGCGTTTCCCCTCCATATTAACTTTCATAAAAGGCTGGCTACCAAAGAAAAATGCGTCAAAAGTTTGGCCATATTTAATAGGAGCTCCAGATCTTCCGCCGGGCTTTATTGGCCCACGGTCGAACAGCATGGCAGACGGATATTTGTCCTTTTCTCCCCCAGCCCATATCCCTACTTTTATGCCATCACCTGTATTTCCTTTTTGATTTTGACGAAGTGTGGAAACCGAAACAGCTTCAGGATTGAGCCTTTCAAGCCATTCGTCATTGCCAACATACCCCCCCGTACCTATCAGTACGCCCTTAGTGGCATTAATCCGGATAAACTTGCCATCTTTCTTCTTGGCAATAGCCCCAACAACCTTATTCCTCTCTTTAACAACTTTAACCAGGGTTGTATTAAACATGAACTTGACACCATAACTTTTAGCCTTTTTAAAGAAAAATTTTTCTAAGACATACACGCCGGCATGTTGTGTAGCCAAAAGCCCCCCTTTACGGAATGGTGCAACTAATTTTGTTTGTATTGGGAAAGTTTTAAATACCCCATGATGCCCATGGCCAATGTCATATTCACAAACATGCTTAATACCATATTCAGAAAGTTCATCAGCGAGTTCATCAAAAGTAGCACCACTTTCATCTGCCCACAACCTAACGAGCTTTTCATCCACCTTATTGGTTCCCAAATACTTGGATCGCTTATAATCACCGTATATTTTTAAATCTTCCGTGTACTTAGTTGAATAATTTACCAGTTCTTCTATTATCTCTTCCTTATCGATCCTGGCCTTGTCTCCAAGGGCTTTTTGTGCCTTGGTATTAATTGCCCCCATATATGTTTTTATTAATCCAACTTTTTCGCCTTTTTCTATGATAAGCGTTTTTGCCCCCCGCTTTCCGGCAAAAATAGCGCCCGACATGCCTACAACACCGGCACCACAAATGAGTATCTCAGTGTCGAAGGTTTCAGTAATAGCCGATTGGGGTATTTCAGGTTCCGAACCATACCATGAGCTATTAGTTTCAAAGGACTTTGTTGCTTTTTTCATTGTTTTCTCCTTTCAATTTTATTTATTAGTTAATGGTTAAAACTCTGTAATTTCATTGCAGCTATTTTCGTTTCAATAAATTTTTAAACCGCTGTTTAACAAGATTTTAATACATCATCTCTCTCAGTCAGTTTAAGACTACATCCATTGGTCATCAGCTTTATATTATTTTGAATTTGAAACCGGCAATAATATTAGCTATTGATAATGACTGTTACTATTAATAAACAAGTGGATAAAACAATTTTTAGGGTGAATTATTAGAATTTAAAGGTGAGTATGAAATAACCTTTGAAGGGAAAGCATACCTATACTATTGCCATGCAAACAAAAATAATCTCCATATAAAAATAGGATAACAGGAGAGGTTACACTTAAATTGCATTCCTAATTATTTTCTAACCAGGTGAGAAATGGCTGTGTTTTGTTAACACTTGTAATAATTTTGTCTCTAAAAGGCACAGAAAGGGTTATAGATAACTTACGTGAAAAATATTGCGAAACATGAAGAATTGCTTTACGGCTTACCAATTGCTGCCGGTTTATCCGAAAAAAAAGGTTGCCGGTAGTTTTATCCAAATCCTCCATTTTTTTATTGACCTGGTATTTTTGGCCATCAAAAGCGAGTATGTGGGTCATTTCGTCCTCGATGTAGAACATGGCAATGTTTTCTAACTTAATAGGTAGTATTTTGTCTTTTTTATAAACTAAAATTGAAGGAGTGTCCGAAATCTCTCTTTTTGACAAAACATCTATCAACTTGTCGTACTGAGATATACCGTTTTGAAACTTTTTTTGCAGATTACGGTATTTTCCCAAAGCATCTGCAATTGTTTTTCGGGTAAACGGTTTCATAATATACTCAATCCCATTGGTTTTGAATGCACTTAAAGCATATTCGTCAAATGCCGTACAAAAGATAACGGGTGCATCTATCTCAACCGCTTTATAAATCTGAAAACTTAACCCATCACCAAGCTGAATGTCGCTGAATATTAGGTCGGGTGCCGGATTTTCATTAAAATAAGATAACGCTTCATCAACAGAGTACAAGATAGAAACGATTTCAGTATCGGGGGAAACCGCAGTTATGGTCTTGGCTAAATCAAGAGCCGCATTTTTTTCATCCTCTATAATTACTATCTTCATTGTCCAAAATTTTTATGCTAACTGAAAAAATATGTCCATCATCCTTTATTTCTATTTCGTCATGTGAAATGAGCTTATACCGTTCGGCAAGATTTGTTAAACCAAATCCCGAAGATGCTTCAGAAGATTCTTTCAAACGTACTTCATTGGAGACAATAATCCTGTTGCCTGCCTGATTGATATTAATCTCTAAAGGATGCTTTTCTGTAATCTCATTATGTTTGATGGCGTTTTCAATTAGAGGCTGTATAGAAAATGACGGCACAAAAGCGTTCGACGAGCCGCTGTCGCGTACAGAAAATGTCCATATAAGCGCATCGCCAAAACGTATTTTTTGCATCGAAAGGTAATCTTCACACAGACTTAGCTCCTCTTTTAATGGTATTGTTTTAGTGTTATAATTTGAAATGGAAACCCGAAGAAAGTTGGAAAGTAAAGCCAGATATTCTTCCGCATCTTCAGAATTATTGTTGTATAAAGATTTTATCGTATTGAGTGAATTAAAGAACATGTGCGGACGTATTTGCTGTTTTAGCTGTTCATAACGAGCCTCAGTAGTTTTTATTTTAAGCCGGGCATTTTCTAATTCTATTACCATCTTTGTGTTTCTCAGCAGTACAATTTCTATTGCAAATAGAATCAGCGTGTTTAAAGTAAGATGCTTAAAAATAAAAAGAGGCATCATTTTTTTGGAGGTAAATGCTAAAGGAGCTTGATAATTTTCGGGAAAATATTGCATAATGTACATAATACAGGGATAGAGAATAATTGCCAATAATGTATTTAGAATACAACTGACAATAATCCGTTTCTTATGTCCCGATACTTTAGATGTCTGTTCTCCAAAATAATGTAGTAACGAGATATTGATTGTCCATGCAATTAGTGATTCTAAAATAATTATTATCGCATTTGTAATAATAGCTATAGCTGGACTTGGCAAAGATTGCGGAGTAGCAAGTAAAATGCCAAAAATAGCAGAGGTTATAAAAGCTTGGTTACGCAATACTTTTGTTAATGTATCTTTCAAAGCATCAATAAATTAAAAACAGATAGCAGCAAATGTACGACGTTAAGAATTTATATAACTCATATTCCTTGGTGAATTTGATTTTTTTGTTACTCAACTAAACAAAAAAGGAAGTGAGTGTATAGCTCTAATATTTATAACTTTTGGACTTAATCAAATTCGTATAAGCGTAGTCTCAATTTTTAAGACAACATTAATGGCTCAAGCAATGCCAAAAGCACTGTTTAAACCATTTTTATAAAACTATTTATTTTCATATACTTTCTCTGTTTTGTCTTTACCCAGAATATTAATAATCTGATTTTTGTTTGAATTAGTAAAATCTCTGAATAATAATATATTAGAATGAATTAAACCTAAATATTCTCCTCTTGTTAACTCAAGGTTGAGTTCAATTAGTTCTATTCCATTCAAAGGAATCCCTAATTCTAATTGCTTCATAAAAGTTTCCATATCATCTGGAGACGGTGCTATTTGTGGTTTTGCTGTATTGATTATTTCAAAACAAGAGCGCAAGTGATATCTTGTACTTTCAACGATACTTCTTATATCTCCAGCTCCAACCGATTGAAACTGATTTGCTGAATATGTATTTTCTATTTGGTCAATAAAAGTACCATTTAACCAATCGATAATTATGCATATTTTTTTACACCTCTTTTTGAAAGTATTTAAATCAGCAGTATCGAATTGCAAGATTGATAAAATTTGTTGTGATATTGAGGAGGATAAACGTTGTACCCACAAAGATTCGAAATGACCTCTCGTAGCAAATGGTACGTAAATCGAATCAAGCTCAAGTAAATTGTTAATTAGAGCAGTTAAGTCAATGCATGATAATTTCTCATTGACTTTTTTAAAAAGATCTATAAATCTAAGGCATGATTCAAAAGATAACGATGAACGGCCACAAATTTTTCCTAGTAAACTTAACTGGTAATTATTATTAACGATTTCCAAAAGGCAGTAAGACTTCATTAGTTGTATGACATCCTCAATCACATTTGAAATATTTTCTATCCAATTTGGATTTTTAAGATTATTAAGGAAGCCTCCAAAAGTGTTTGATAATAAAACAGGAAGTTGGTCAATTGCAACAGTCTGCACTTGGGAGAGTAGTTTTATAATCCAAGAACCGATATCCTTACCTTTTAGAGTCGATTCGATTGGTTCAGGTTTATTGGCAACGTATTTATTAAATAAAGATTCTTTTTCCATGTAACTATTGGAAAGAATTATTGCTTTACCAGTTTCTTGATAACCTAATCTACCAGCACGACCAGCCATATTCTGAATTTCTGAAATTGAGAAACTTTTATTTTCCCAAGGATAACTATGTTCAACAATTAATACTGTAGAAGCAGGTGTGTTTATTCCTGCAGCCAATGTACTTGTGGCAACTATGACTTTTATATCTCCTTTATAATCTCGATAAGATTGTTCTACTAAAATTCTCTCTTCTCTCGACAAATTAGAGTTATGAAAAGAAATTCCCTTTGAAAGACAGTTCAATAGTTTCTTTGATGTAGAAGATGCATCTGAATTTGTCGATTCGTAATTTAACGCACCTTTACTCGACAATCCCAGTTCTTCGGCCAAATAATTTGCACAACCTTCTGCGTATCCTCTGGTGTTTCTAAATACGATTATTTTTTCATTTTTATCATTTAGTAATTCTTTGCATAGCGGTACAATTACATCTTGTGAACTAGGTTTTTTTCTTCGTTGAATAATTGCTCCTGGAGCTAGTAGTTGTTTTTCGTCTTTATTTCCTTCAGAATCAAGGAAAGTATAACTGCCACTTCTATCCAATACACCAAATTCTAAAGGAACAGGTCTTTCCTTAGTGATAAGTTTATCTATCCCTAACCAAATATCAAAATTATTAATGTCACCAATGGTTGCAGATAGCAGTATTAATTGAGGTTTTAGGTTTATTTGTTCTTTAACAATTTTCAGTTTTGTTAATATCATTTCAACAACAATACCTCTATTATTATCACTAATAAATTGAGACTCATCTAGTACGATTAAACCAATTCGAAACAAAATTGATGAAAAAGCGGTAATCAATCCGAAAAACATTTCATAGGTTAAAATGGCAATATCAAATTTTGACTTGATAAAGTCATTTGTATTATCCAAATAATCACCAGTACATCGTATTAATTTTAGATTTAAATCATTGCTATAGATTTCAGAAAAATATTCAAATTTTTCATTAACCAATGCTTTGTATGGGAATAGAAAGACGGCTTTCTTATTTTCAATAATTGATTTTATTGCCGCAAGCTCTCCAATAAATGTTTTCCCAGAACTTGTTGGTGCAGATAGTATCAGTGAATTTCCATTTAAGATGCGTTTTTCATTAATAGCTTTTAGCTGTATGTCCAAGAAAGAATTTCCAATTTTGTTTTTCCAAGTATGGATTATATTTGGAGGGATACCAAATTGGTTTAACTCATCTAAATCATTCTTAATTATAACCTTTTGACTATCTGGGAAAAAGTGCTTATATGAAATGCCTTTTTTCAATGTGGGTATTGAAAAAGAACCCTCAATTAAATTAAATGAAACTGGAGTTTGTTTGCATCCAATTGATGAAGCTTCGGCTTGAACAAGAGTAAGAACTTGTTCCATCGCAGAAGCTAAACTTATAGTTTCGCTTTCATTCTTTGTAAAAACATTTATAATGTTATTTGTAAGTAACCCATGACCTGTAGTGGGACTTTCATATGCCGGCTCATTAAAACCTGATGCAGTTATAAGTACTTTTCCTTTTCCAACTATTAAGTCATTGTTGGATAAGATTAATCGTGATTTGGGTGAGTCTTCTAAAACTCTTGCAGGTGTCGCTCCACTAAAACAGCAATCTAAAATTAGTAATATACTATTTGCTTGGGATTTTTTAAAAGACTCTGCAATTTCGCTCATATCAATAGAACTAGCTTCCAGATTCTTAACGCTGGTATCACTTGCAATTAGTTTGTGATTATTACTTCCATGTCCAGAAAATGTTATAATGAGATTATCATTATTTGTTGCTTCATTAAGAGTCTTTACTAATTTTAATCTTAATGTTTGATAACTTGCTTCTTCATCTAAAATCAGTGAAGCGTTTATTTCCTTTATCGAATCGGAGAATAGTGAATACAAAACAGTAGCATCTCGTTTTGCACCAGCTAAATCTGATATCCCCAAATCTTCATATTTATCTATACCAAAAAAATATCCTGTGGTTTTCATGGTTATTTGTATTTTTTCAAGCAGCGGCTTTTTCGCTTGCACCTACCCCTGTTACCTGTCAACCAAAGTTATCTTATTATTTACTATCTCCCGCATTATTGTATATTTTATCTCTTTTCTTTGATTTCAAAAGACAGACCATGTTGAGCTTAGAAAAGATTTTTAATTACCATAATATTGATTTTCCCAGAGACATCTAATTAGTTGCTCAGGCAATTCTGCTCCTTGATTCATCTATAATTTTGATTGTTCCATTTGTTCTGTATTATAACAGTATCAAGACAATGCCTCGTAATCTTCAACCAAAAAGTTCGAAATTCGTCCGGTTAGGTTCATAAAGAATTTAAAAAGACTTGTACTATAATTAGTATGAGGTTTTGTGTGTTCGATGTGAAATTAGAAATATTTCAAAAAAACTTAATTGTCTAAAATATAGCTATTTAACGATTCAAGTCCCATAAGGGTTAATTTTGAATAATTTGAAATTGAACAATTCTCTTTGAGTTAAATAAAATGAGAATTATTCTCAAATATTTCGATTATTTTATTTTATTTTTATATATTTGAGAAATATTCTCATAAAAATAAATTTATGTTACTCGAATTTTCTGTAAGTAATTTTCTTTCATTTAAAACAAAAACGACGCTAAGTCTTGCTGCGACCTCAATTAAGGAGCATATTGATACCAATATATTTTCTACCGAACGAATTGACTTATTAAAAGGAGCTGTAGTTTATGGTGCAAATGCCAGTGGTAAAAGCAACTTTATTCGTGCAATGTCCACTATGCGACGTCTTGTGTTACAATCTTTCGATCAATCATCCACGGACGAGTTGAATGTAACTCCCTTTTTACTAAGCACGGAAACAGAAAAAGCTCCATCTTTTTTCGAAGCAATATTTATTATTGACAACGTCCGCTATCGGTATGGCTTCGAAGTAAACAATAAGCAGATACATGCAGAATGGCTGTTTGAAGCGCCCAAAAACGCTGAAAAGCCCTTATTCCTTCGAGAATACGATGGTATAGAAGTGATGAAAAATTTTCCTGAAGGAAAAGACCTGGAAGGGCGAACCAGAGATAATGCACTGTTTCTTACAGTGACAGATCAATTTAACGGAAAAATTGCGAAAAAAATCATGCTCTGGTTTAATAATTTCATTACCATTTCCGGACTTACGCATGAAGGTTACAAAGGTGTTACATTCGGCATGCTGGAAAATAAGCAAACCAGTCCCAAATTGCTTAATTTCTATAAAAAGCTGGATATGGGATTTGATGACATATCCATTAATAAAAAACCTTTTGATCCAAAAGAACTTCCCAAAGATATGCCGGAAGGCTTTGTAAAGCAATTAATAACTGACTTGGAAGGGGCTTTCAAAATTGATATTAAGACCATACATAAAAAATATAACAACGAAAATAAAATTGTTGGTCATGTAGAATTTGATATGCGGAACCAGGAATCTTCCGGCACCAACAAAATCTTTAATATTTCAGGGCCTGTATTTGATGTCCTTAATGACGGAGGGGTATTGGTAATAGATGAATTGGACGCCAGTTTACATCCGTTATTAACTCTGGCTGTTACCCGGCTCTTTAATTCAAAGCAGTTTAACCCCAACAATGCCCAGCTCATTTTTGCCACGCACGATACTAATTTATTGTATTATGGCAACTACCGCAGGGACCAGATCTATTTTATTGAAAAGGACCAGTTTGGCGCTTCCGATATGTACTCTTTGGTAGAATACAAAGAAGAAGGAAAAACGATCCGAAAAGACCGTTCATTCGAAAAAGATTATATTGAAGGACGTTACGGCGCAATTCCGTTTATTGGTAACCTCT
>ERZ1645192.1297-NODE-1297-length-20890-cov-7.191121_pt1 | contig 20890 bp, 18 predicted proteins | sample MGYA00575354_ERZ1645192 | MGnify/ENA primary metagenome ERZ1645192 (study PRJEB40844, sample SAMN11349763) | freshwater sediment metagenome | isolation source: river sediment | host: Sediment | place: India: Faizupur Khadar , New Delhi | collected 2017-02-21 ... | reverse complement strand
ATGTTGTACGCACCATCCCAGCTTTGGGTTGAATTGGTTGTGCTTGTTGTGCTTTGCCATTGAGCCAATGTATCTGTTTTAGAAACAATTAAACCGTGTTGATTGCCATTTTGGTCTAAGTAAATGTAAAATACGATGCCGCCAAGGGTATCCTGCCCTAAATAGAAATTATTTGAAGCACCGCCACAGCTTACATTTACCACATAAGGGCTTGCGTTAGTTCCGCTTCCGGTTACAGTTACATTTGTTCCTGCAGTTACTTTGGTTTCGGAGCCATCGGCTGCTGCGGCAGGGAGTTTTACAAATCCTCCATTGCTTAAATAAACTGTATCATTACTGATGCTCAATGCCTGAATCTCATTGGTAACGGAGCTATCTTGCTCTACATCCAATTTATTATTCCAATTTATTATATCACCGGAAGTTATTCCATTTGCAGGGGAAGCAACAAATAAAGGATCAGTTTCATTTGTAACTGTTTCCGCTGTTTTTGCGTGCAAAGCATACGGCACACTTACTAGTTGGTTTGTGCCGATAATGGTGTAGTTAGTTCCTCCAGTCGGGTCGGTTTCTGTTTTAATAAAATAGGGTCCGTTCGCCCAGTCAATGCTTGCAAAATCTCCGCTTACAATGGTACCGCTGCCTATTTCCACACTTACCAATCCATTGGCATTAGAAGTAGGAGAGTGTGTTTCTATATACACTTCAGTACCGCTTACCGAACCTTGTAAAATACTAATTTGCATGCCTATTGCTTGATTTATAACCAATTTATTGGCGGCATCGCGGACAACTGTCTGATAGCTCATTTTTTCGGGACTTTGTGCCCAAAGTGTTGCCGTTAATAATACGGTTGCGAAAAATGTAAATACTTTTCTCATTTTTTTATCCTCCTTATTTTTTCATGATTTTTTGATCAGAGTGTATAGTGCTGATGCTGCACTTATAAATTTTATTATTGATTAGTAGTGTTTTATTATTATTTTAAAGGCTTAAATATACGATAGAAACTGTTCTTTTTATTTTACAAAAATAATTAATAATGTTACGTACTTATATTTTTTTATAAAAAAATTTAATTATTTTATATTATTATGTAGAAGGCTGTTTATATGGATAATAATTTTAAATAATTTTCTTTTTAATGATAACTCTGATTTATAAAATTACTACTTTTGCAATAGTATAAATCGATTTTAAATGCTATGATATTCAATAAAAAATATTCAATTATTCTATGTGTTATTCTGTTTTGTAGGCTAAGTTCTTATTCACAGGAAATAAAAACGTATGCCTATGCACAAAGAGACACCTGCACCTTATTCATGGATGTTTATCATCCTATGCAGCAAAGGGAGGATAAAACGGCTATTGTTTTTGTTTTCGGAGGAGGTTTTAGAATGGGGGAACGTTCGGCTCCTTATAATCTTGATTTTTTTAAACAGCTGAACGAAAAGGGTTTTGTTGTAATAACCATTGATTATCGGTTGGCATTAAAAGATGCCAACAGGGTAGATGCTTTACACAACAATCCGCTTGCTCAAGCCATTGATATAGCCGTAGAAGATTTATTTTCTGCCGTATCCTATATCATAAGCCATGCGGATGAGTTAAACGTCAATTCTTCACATTTAGTTTTGTGTGGGAGCAGTGCCGGTGCCATTACGGTTTTACAAGCTGATTATGAATTGGCAAACCGGCGCAAGTCTTACGTTAGCGTCCCGGAAGGATTTCGTTTTGGAGGCGTTATTTCTTTTGCGGGGGCTATTTTTTCTCATCACGGTAAGCTAAAATACACACGGCAAGCTCCGGCTCCTACCTTTTTACTTCATGGTAAAGATGACTTTATTGTTACCTACAAAAAAATAGTGTTTTTCAATCTCGGATTTTACGGAACCGACGCCATGGTAAAACGTTTTGAAAAACTCAATTATCCATACTTTGCTATCCGCTATCGAAATTTAGGACACGAAGTTGCCAGTGTCATGAAATATAATGTGGATGAAATTGCTTGGTTTGTGGATAATTATGTAATCGCTAAAAAGCAATTAAAAGTCGATCAATACTATTTGAATCCGGAGATGAAACGCAACCCCAACTATCCCTTGCGTCCACGTGATTTGTACAGAAAAGGAAGAGAAATGCAAAAAAATACGAGAAGGAATAATTAATCTTTAATGTATTAATCCTCATTTTTTTGTTTATCCATTTTACTTCATTGCGTTTGTAGATAAGCTGAACATGAATCATTACCGTAGCTTGCAATACAAAGAGAATAATTTTTTAAAGCAGGGATGTAATCGAGAGATTTGAATATGAGGAAATTGTATTTCCTTTGCACCGAAACCGGCATAAAACTTTGCTAATTTTTCATTATCAGAGCCATTAAAATCAAGGACAATTGCTTTTCCGGCATGCTCTTTAATAAATGTATCTATCAGAAAGAACATAGCGCTGTTGCGGTTTGATTCGGCATTTCTACCGGAAAATAAAAAGTAATATTTCCCCTTTAAAAAAGGGAAAAAAGCCGCTGCACAGAGTTTTCCTTCTGCATCGCATATTCCCAACCGTTCAATATGTCCATATCGTGACAATGTATCTATTATTCGAATCAATCGTGCATAATCCGAATCCTTATATCCTACTTTAAAAAGCTTTTCCTGGTTTTCGCGAAAGAGAGTGATGGCTTCTTCGGTGGAAAAGTTATTCACTGATTGTAGCTCTTTTTCTCTCGCTTTTTGGCAATTACGTTTATGATTTTGATGATATCCTTTGCGTAATTCTTCATAGGGAGAACTACAATCCAATACATAGGAAGCATGAAGAAAATAGGAGTTCGGTATATGTATCGGGAGAAGTTGTTCTTGTAAAACAATATCTATCCATTTGTATTTTTGGGGAATGGCATCAATCCACTTTTGAAAATCATCGGAAGCAATACCCTTTCCAAAAATACCTGTTCGAGGCAGAAAAAAGGGAGGATAAACATAGGCAATGCCATACTTTTTTCGTCGGGGCAAAGGCATTAGCGACATATAATCATCAAGAATTAAGGCACTCCACTGTTCACAGGCTACATCCAAATACCATGAACGTGCAAACAAGCTATCCGTTGCCGGATGAGAAGCCAAACAAGCATCCCATTTTTCCGTATCTATTTCATGCCGATCAAGGTAGTGTATTGCCATTTATTCTAAAATATTATTAATAATTCTTTCGTAAAAAGTTTTAAAATCTACGTTGCTTTCCGTTCCAAAAGAGGCATTGTGAAACAATGTTATCATTTCTCCCTGATACTTTTTTACTTCCTCTATACAGGGTTTTACTTTTTCCCATAAAGCCTCAACGGAAGTATCGCAAGCGTTAAGCAAAGCATTTTCCATAAATAAAAAAGGGTGAACGCGTAAGGAAGTAGCCTTATTATCTTTAAGGTTAAAAAAATAAAAAGGGAAACATGTTCCTGCTCTAAATCCTATATGGTTCACATACCCCATACTGTAATCATCTTTTATGTTGTTCTTCAACAACATGTCGTACGTTTCGGGTAAACGTAAGCGAATATAATGTTGACGGTTGGAAACGATAGGATTTTTAACAACGGCTTGCAACTGACGGATTTCTTTTTGTAACAATTCAACATGAGAAAAAGATGAAGCATAGGAAGCATGAATACCGATTGTTGCATGTTGTTCCAACCGTTGAATCAGGGCAATAAATTTTTTATTGTTGATAAAGTTGTTCTTATCATATCTGCTGCGGGAAGCAAAAAGTATAAAAAACAGGGTTTGTAAATTATATTGTTGATGCAACTTTTCGAGATAATCAAAAGTATCATAAGGGTCCGGTGTTTTTCCAAAGATACTATCCAAACGATTTTTTATTGCTTTCCATTCTCTTTTTATCGATTGTTTCCCCATACCGGCAAGCGTTAAGCATAAGCCTTTGTTTTTATAAAGAAACGCAAGGTCGATATCATACGTGGGAATAAAGCGAAATTCATTTTTTTTCATTTCTTCATCGGGAAAATGTTGATTGATAATGTCAGAAAAATAATTTACCCATCTATCAACCAAAGCTTTTTGAAGCAGATTATGTTGGAAGGCAAAACTATTTTCAGCTTTGTATCTACCGTGTTCGTCGGTTTCGTAAGGAAGATATTCTTCATAGCGACTTAAAAAATAAAAACAAGCTGCAAAGATATCAAAGGGGATCGTTGAGATTGGATTGTCGGTTTGGAAACATAAGGGAATGTCTTTAAACCATGATAAAGAAAGAGCTTGTTCGCTAATATGCGTTTCAAATAATAGAGGAAGCGCTTGAATATATAATCCTTCGTTTATGTTTTGGGGGGCATAAACTATTTTTTCAGAAAGCGGGTATGCTTTAAAATCATGTAGATCATCGGTAAGAGAATAGGACAGCCCCAGTCTTTCATCAAACACATAATGAAAGATATAGCGAATACGTTCGCTTAGTTTCGGGACATAAATGCGTATCATTGTTGCAACTTAAGCAAAGCTGTTAAATCGGAAGATGTCAGGATTTGTTGTTCTCCTGATTTCATGTTTTTGACTTGCAAATTTTTATTTTTCATTTCCTCCTCTCCGGCAATAACAACGAAGGGGATGTTATGGTTATTGGCAAAAGCAAATTGTTTTCCGATTTTTTGTGCATCGGGATACAACATCACCCTGCTTCCGGCAGCTCGTAGTTCATGAATGATAGGGAGGACATACAAACTCTCTGTTTCGCCGAAATTAACAAACATAGCTTGCATATGTGATTGTAACATATCCGGAAAAGCATTGGTTTCGTTCAATACATCATAAATACGGTCGGCACCGAAAGATATACCGACACCGGACATATCAGGGATTCCGAAAATTCCCGTAAGATTATCGTAACGACCTCCTCCCGATAAACTTCCATAGGATAAATCACTTGCTTTCACTTCGATAATGGTACCGGTATAATAATTCAACCCGCGAGCCAAGGTTAAATCTATATCCACTTTCGATTGTAATGGCAAACAAGAAAGATATGTAAATATTTCCTCCATTTCTGCAATTCCTTGCAATGCTATTTCTGAAAAAGCCAGTATCTTTTTAAGCTGGTTTAATTTCTGTTCATTGCTGCCCGTCAAATCGAAAATAGGTTGCAATTTGGCGATTGCCTCATCGCTTATTCCTTTTGCTTTCAATTCATTTTTAACATTTTCCGCTCCAATTTTATCCAATTTGTCAATGGCAACGGTAATATCAATTATTTTATCTTCAGCACCGATATAAGCAGCAATGCCGGCGAGTATTTTGCGGTTATTTAATTTTATAACTACAGGTATTCCCAGGCGTGAAAAAACATCGTTTTCGATTTGAATCAATTCGACTTCATTCAACATGGATTTACTTCCGATAACATCTGCATCGCATTGATAAAACTCGCGATAGCGTCCTTTTTGGGGTTTATCGGCTCGCCACACAGCTTGAATCTGATAGCGTTTAAAGGGTAAAATAATATCTTCACGATGCTGTACAACAAAGCGGGCAAAAGGAACGGTTAAATCATAGCGTAAGCCTTTCTCAGACAATAATGGAATCCATTTATTGGCATTGCGCTCCGCAAAATCGGCTTTTGCTAAAAAATCACCGGAGTTTAAAATTTTAAACAATAATTTATCGCCTTCTTCACCGTATTTTCCCGTCAAGGTAGAAAGATTTTCCATGGCAGGAGTTTCAATAGGGAGATAGCCATATTGTTCAAATACATTTCGTATGGTAGTGAAAATAAAATTTCTCCGCTTCATCTCAAGCGGTAGAAAATCACGCGTTCCTTTCGGTATGCTTACAGATTTACCCATTATCGTTTACTTTTTGCAAAAGTACATTTTTTTTATATACTTTTGCATACAATCATATGGAACCATCACCTACAACTAATCGAAAAAAAATTAAAAAAACGATATGCATTTCGGAAGCAGCTTCTTTGTTGCAAGTTTCGGGTGCGACGATTCGTAATTGGCTTAAAAGCGGTTATCTGCAAGGTGTTATAATAGAGGGTAAACAGCTTTTGTATGCCAATGATTTACAAAAACTCAAAAATCAGGCATCAAAGCGATTAACACAACGTGCGAACAAAGCTCAGTCTGAAAAATTGCTTCTTCCCAAAGAATATTTACAGAACACTTCAGAATTACAAAATATTACAGCAATTATTGATTTTATTGAAGCTCATCGGATTCCAACTTCAACGGCTCTTTTATTGTTGGCATTGAATCTATTGCAGAAAGAAAAAATGATACAAGCGTTTACATTGCAAGAGCTTAAAAAAAATAAACTTATTTTCAATAATAAACAGCTTCCCATTGAAATTAATGACTGGATGTCTTCGCTTGATATTAGCTCGTTTCAAAATTCATATTTGTACTTATTACAATGCTCTATTCCTTTACAAAAAGATGTCTTAGGATGCATCTATCTTTCATTAATGAAGGAAGGAACCAAATCGCAAAAAGGAGCCTATTATACCCCAGCAAAAGTAGTTGAGAATATTGTGTCAACTTATGTTAAAGCTGATACAAAAGTATTAGACCCTTGCTGTGGTACCGGACAGTTTCTACTTGCTTTTGCAGAAAAAATTAAGAATCCTACTTACATTTATGGAATTGACAACGATGAAATAGCTGTTAGAATTGCCCGTATAAATCTGATTTTAGCCTATAAAACCCACGATTTTTCTCCTCAGATTTTTTGCAAACATACATTGATAGACAAACTTCCTTTTACAAATTTTAATCTCATTGCCAGCAATCCGCCTTGGGGATTTCATTTTTCAGAATCAGAAAAAGCGGTGATTCATAAGAAATATCCGGAAATTAATTCCATGGAATCTTTTTCTTTGTTTTTAAAAAAAAGTCTGGAGTTGATTCATCCCGAAGGTGTGATTTCATTTATTTTACCGGAATCTATTTTAAATGTAGGGTTTCACAAGGATATTCGCAAAATACTATTGGAACAAACACATATTTATGCCATTCATTATTTAAATCGCATTTTTAAAAATGTTTTTACTCCCATTATCCGCTTGGATATATCTAAAAATTCCAAGGAAACAACAGCTACTACTATTCATTTCAATCATACTAGTTACAAAGTTGATAGCCGGAATTGGAAATCAAATAAAGCCTATGTCATTTCCATATTTTCAACAAATAAGGATTCCGAGCTTTTGAAAAAAATTTACACTTTTCCTCATACGAAATTAAAAAAACAAGCTTCTTGGATGTTAGGAATAGTTACCGGAAATAACAATGCTTACCTTTCCAATACGTATAAAAAAAGCTATGTACCTGTATACAAAGGTAGCGATATTAACGCATTTAGGTTTAAAAAACCGTCTTATTATCTTGATTTTAATCCGGAAAAATTTCAACAAAGTGCCCCTTTGAAAAAATACAAGGTTAAGGAAAAGCTTGTGTATCGTTTTATATCCAAACGATTGATTTTTGCTTATGATAATGAGCAACGATTAACCTTAAACAGTGCAAACAATGTTATCCCATGCATTCCCAATTATTCAATGAAGGTTGTGGCTTTATTATTTAATTCCTCCCTGTATCAATACATCTTTCAGAAGAAATTTGCAAGCATAAAAGTATTACGTTCCCATTTGGAGGACTTACCTTTACCCTATTTTGATGTAGGAACTTACCAACAACTTGAACACTTATACAGCAAAATATCAAAAGATAAGAAATTTGAAAATGATGTTGATGCCTATATAATGTCTTTGTTTGGATTAAGCCAAGAAGAACAAGAATACATTTTGGATTCAATCAAATAATTTAGAAGGATAGGGTTTCTTTTGCAGTAAAAATATTTTCCATAAATTTGCGGTAGCCTAATCGATGAACGGGAGAATCCACAAAAATTCGATTAAAATCTGATTCCGAAAGAGTTTCCCATTGATTATCGGAAAAAGACAATAGCTCATTTTTTATTTTAAATTCAGGCACTTTTGTTGGTTCTGATTGTTGATTATAAGGACAAACCCGTTGACAGATATCACATCCGAAGATATACTTAGAAATAAAAGGTTTTAATTCGTCATTCCATGTTATTTGCTTTCGTTCAATACTTTGATATGATAAACACCGTCGAGTATTAAGCACATAGGGTTTTATCAGAGCATTGGTAGGGCAAGCATCCACACATTTATTACAGTTTTCGCAGCCTGATTTTCGGCAGGGCTCATCCGGACATAAATCAAGATTTGTAAATAGTTCCCCTATTAAAAACCTACTCCCTTTCGAGTTTATTAACAAGGTATTTTTACCTATCCACCCCAATCCTGCTTCAACGGCAAAAGCTTTTTCAAAAATAGGTGCCGAATCTACATAGATACTATTATCAGAAGGGCCAAACATAGTTGTTAAAAAATCAGAAAGTTTTTGAAGTTTTTCTTTTATAACAAAATGATAATCTTTTCCCAAGGCATATTCGGCAAATACATAATTCGATTGTTTATTTTTAATATAATCAGGATTTCGGTAATTTATCAAGAGGACAATTACACTTTTAACATCCTTATGAAGCAAAACCGGATTTTTACGTTTTTCTTTATAACGTGTCATGAAATGCATATCTGAATGATATTCATTTTGCAACCATGAATCGAGGGCAATACTTTCTTTTTCAAAAGATTTACATCTTGTAATTCCACAAGCAGTAAAACCAAGAGCAATTGCCTTTTCTTTTATCAGCTTTTCAGAATTACCTATCGTCATGCTATTAGAAAACTAGTAAGGTATATTTGGCAGGGATTTTAAAATAACTTGGTCCGGGAACATTTATTTTGGCATCTTTTAAGGTAAGATAAACGCGTAACTTTTTACTTATCAAATCAATGTCTATTGCTCTAGGTGTTCGGCAAAGAGAAGTTATATTGTAAAAATCACTATATAAAAAAGTAGCCGAATCACCTGAAACTTTTTCAATGATTCTGTTTTCAATAATTCTATCATTATCATTTAAGACTATCTCCTGATTAATAGTTAGCAAATATTTTTTATGTTTACGTTCTTTATCTTTTAGAATAGTTTTATCGGTCTTTGATTCCACGATAAAATTTTCATTAAAATTCACAAAATCGGTATTCATCAATAGGGATTGTATCATATAAAAATCGACAGGGAATCCTAATAATCTTTTTATTATGCTATAATTTCCCACATAATAGGTTGAATTCAGATGATTGATATATTTCACACTGTCGGGCGTTAATATTACGCGTCCCAATTCTATTGCCATTTTACTGGCATTGATATAAATAATACTATCTTTTTTTGTAACTAAAAACAAGGCCACGGTTCCCATATCTTTCTGATTTTGTGTATTGAAAACCCTAGCATTCATATGAGCAGTAAACCACTGATAATGCATTTCTGCGATGGAGTAAGCAGGTTTTACAGGTTCTTTCACCACCGGTTTTTCTACGGTTGTTTCTGTAATTTTTTGATGGGTTTTACAGGAATAAAAAGAAAATACAACTACAAAGAAAATACAAGCGACTTTTAAATAAGATGGGTTACACATGATGTTAATAGGAGTTTATACGTTCTACTTTTTTAATTCCTTCGATGGTTTTTAATTTTTCAATCAGTTTTTGGAGATGTTCAACATTTTGGATATAAAGCATAATGGTTCCTTCAAAAATACCTTCAGTTGATTCAAAATTCATGGAACGGCAATTGATATTGAAATCTTGGTAAATAACTCCGGTTACATTATTAACCAATCCTTTGTAATCAAACCCTTTAATTTTTATTCCTGCAAGAAAATCTACATGTTCTTGTTCGTTTCTCCATTTTGCTTTCACAATTTTATCCCCTTTACGAGCCATTAATTGTATGGCAACATGACAATTAGTGCGGTGTACTTCAATTTCATTATCTGTAATCATTACACCTATTACAGAATCACCGGCAATTGGATTACAGCATTTTGCTATATTTTGTTTGATATTGCTGATATTTCCTTTTAACAATTTAGGATTTTTTGATATTTTTCTTCGAATAAAAGCATCTAAAGAAAAGAGATATTTAAGTTTAAAAATATAAATAAGCAGGGGTTTCAGAAAATCTCTCAATTGAAAGAGAAATGCCATTGGCGAAAAACATTGTTTAACTTTAAATAAAGGAATGCTGCCATCATAAATACCTAAATATAAATCATTTTTGTCTTTACAATGATTAAAGGTTATTAATTTACTACGTGCTACTTTATCAAAATCAATATTTATTTCTTGCATATAGGCTTTAAGCTTATCTCTGCCCATATTGATTTTATCTTGATTTTGTTTTGACAATGCTTCGGTTATGTATTCAATTGCTTTGGAAGTTGCTGCCAACCCTAACCATTCTTCTTGAACTTTTTGTTTTTTTGAAGTAATAATTTCAACCTGATCTCCACTTTTAAGGAGCTGAGCAGGAGGCACTAATTTATTATTTACTTTTGCACCTATGCAATGATTTCCTAAGTCCTGATCTATTTCATAGGCAAAATCTATTACTTTTGAATTTTCGGGCAGCGTTCTTACATCTCCTTTGGGAGTATAAACAAAAATTTCTTTGGCGTACAAATTCATTTTCATCCCGGAAACCAAATCGGCAGAAGAAAATTCTTGTTGATTTTGTAATAATTGCTTCACTTTTGTCAACCAACTTTCCACGCCTTGTTCATAACCGGCTTTTCCTTCTTCTTTATAGACCCAATGAGCAGCTAGGCCATTCTCTGCAATGGTATCCATTTGTCTTGAACGTATTTGCACTTCAACCCATTTACCGATACGACTCATCACCGTAGTGTGTAAAGCCTGATAGCCGTTTGCTTTTGGAATAGAAATCCAATCTCTTAATCGCTCCATATTCGGGCGATAAATATCGGTTACGATAGAATAAACCGTCCAACAAATAGACTTAGCATATTCCGCTTCCCCTTCAACGATAATTCTAATGGCAAATAAATCATATACTTCCTCGAAAGGAATTTGTTTTTTATTCATTTTCTGCCATATAGAATACACTGATTTTACACGGGTAAGAATCTCCGCATGGATATTCTTTTCTTTTAATTTTTGTTCTATGGGTTGAATAAAATCCTTGATAAACAATTCACGTTCGGATTGAGATGCTTGAATTTTTTCAATGATAAAATTATAACTCCCCGGATCTTGGTATTTCATTGACAGGTCTTCCATTTCACTTTTAATAGAATACAATCCCAGTCGATGAGCCAAAGGAGCATATAGAAACATTGTTTCTGAGGCTATTTTTTGTTGTTTTTCCGGTGGCATTGCATCTAAGGTTCGCATATTATGAAGGCGATCAGCAATTTTTATCAAAATAGCACGTGCATCCGTACTTAATGTTAAAAGAACTTTCTTGAAATTTTCTATCTGTATAGAAATCTGTGTATCCGATACTTCATCTATTTTTGTTAATCCATCAATGATACGAGCTACTTCTTCTCCGAACAAAGCTTCTATATCCTGTAACGTAAAATCGGTATCCTCTACTACATCGTGTAATAAAGCACAAATCACGGAAGTCGCTCCTAAATTCATGTTCTTCAATACTATCAGAGACACCTCTAAGGGATGGAGAATATAGGGTTCTCCACTGCGACGACGCATATCCTTATGTGCATTTAATGCCAATGAAAATGCTTTACGAATGTTTTTTCGTTGTTCTCTGGTAGTACGACTCCTTAAATAATTTTGTATCTCCTTATAATAAGATAAAATATGCTTTAATTCGTCTTTTTCATGGAGGTCCGATTCCATATTAATGATTCAAATTATTGTTTATTAATATATTATTCAATTCTTTAAAAGCCTGTGAAGGCGCTGAATTAATAATTACAAAAATAGTATAATTTCTTTATGCACAGAAATAAATATGAAATTAATTTTGAATCCTTCCATCTCATGTAATCTCATTAATCAAAAACAATCACTTTGATGTATTAGAATATAAAAAGTTTTCACAATTAATGCCTTAACTCACACTTATTATAGCCTATTATATCTTGATTATTTTGTAAGTCAATCTCTAATTGTATGAATTTTTCATGTATTTTTGCGAAACGTAAATTTAAAAGATATTTATTCTCTATGAACCGTTTAACATTTTTAGTATTGATACTATTTCTTAGTGCTTATTCACTTCTTGAAGCACAAACTAAAAAAACAAGTCTACAAGAAAATAATCTTAACGGAAACGTTAAATCAATTGAAGAATTTGAATATGGGATGATAGATGCAAACGGAAACATCGAAAAAGAAACAGAAACAGGAAGTACATTTTTTGAATATAATCGTTCCGGATTTATAAGCGAACAAAAAGTATTTGATTCAAAAGGGATGATGGGGTATAAAACAACATTTGAATATGAAAACAATCATTGTGTGAAAGAAAACAATTATAATTCCAAAAACAAAATTATCGAACGTTGGCATGCCACTTACAACGACAAAGGAAATATCAAAGAAGCCTATCGAGTCTATGAAGGAAAAAATATCGAAAAAATACTATATACTTATGACAATACGGGTTTACTTATTGAAGAAAAATGGTTTTTAAATGATGTTTTATTTCATAAAAAACTTTATATACATGACTATGTAAATCATACGGTTGAAAAAAAATTGATTGATCAGCATAGAAACACTACAGCAACTGAAATTGCCACCTACAATAAAGAAGGAATATTAATGGAAGAAAGCAAATACAATTATCAAGATTCATTGAAAGGGAAAACCATTTGTATGTATAACGAAAAAGAGCAGCTAACTGAAGAGCTGAGTTATGGGGAAAACAATGAGTTTGAAGGTAAAATAGTATTTACGTATGACGAGAAGGGGAATATAAAGGAAGAAAAATGGTATGATTATAACAATTATCTAACAACAAACATTACAAATACCTATACTTTTGATGCGAAAGGCAATTGGATAGAAAAAATTGAGTATGACACAGAAATACAAAACGGGACCATTTATAAACGCAAAATAACCTATTATAACTAAGAAAATGAAAATATTACTCCTTGGTTCGGGTGGAAGAGAACATGCTTTAGCATGGAAAATATCACAAAGCAAACATTACTCTGAATTATTTATTGCTCCCGGTAATGCCGGAACTTTACAATGTGGAACCAATATCCCGATTTCTGATAACGATATTGAAAAAATAAAGAATTTTATTCTTGAAAAACAAATAGATATGCTCGTTGTCGGTCCTGAACAAGCTTTGGTAAACGGTATTTACGATACCTTAAAAGCAGATGAGAAGTGCAAGCATGTGATTATTATTGGACCTTCACAAAGAGGAGCTATGCTTGAAGGAAGTAAGGATTTTGCTAAAATATTCATGCAAAAATATCAAATTCCTACCGCTGCATACCAGACGTTCACTCAAGACCATTTACAAGATGCGTATGATTTTATCGATACATTATCGGCCCCTTATGTAATCAAGGCAGACGGATTAGCCGCCGGAAAAGGAGTATTAATATGTAATTCTGCCGATGAAGCCAAGAAAGAAATCAAGGAAATGTTGCTTTCTGAAAAATTTGGATCAGCAAGCAAAAAAATAGTTATCGAACAATTTTTACACGGAATAGAACTCTCCGTTTTTGTACTTACCGACGGGAAATCCTATCTTATTTTACCTTCAGCAAAGGATTACAAACGTATAGGAGAAAAGGATACCGGATTAAACACCGGCGGAATGGGATCGGTATCTCCTGTCCCTTTTGCAAATGCCCATTTTATGGATAAAGTGGAAAAACGAATCATCCTACCGACGATAGAGGGATTGAAGAAAGAAAATATTACTTACCAAGGTTTTATTTTCATCGGATTAATGAATGTAGACGGAAATCCTTACGTTATTGAATACAATGTACGCATGGGTGATCCGGAAACAGAATCGGTTATCCCTCGCATTGAAAACGACCTGATAGAATTATTTATGTGTGTCGGCAATCAAAGTTTGGATAAATCAAGCATTCACATAAGCTCCAAAGCAACGGCTAGTATTATGCTGGTTTCTAAAGGCTATCCCGAAGCCTATGAAAAAGGGAAAATCATTAGATTTCCCGATACTATTTCCGACAGTATTGTTTTTCACGCCGGAACAAAACTAAATGATAAGCATGATGTAATTACAAACGGAGGAAGAGTCCTTGCTGTTACTTCTTATGGAAATACCTTGGAGGAAGCCATAGCTATTTCAAACAAAAATGCACAATTGATAGAATTTGAAAATAAATATTTCCGTTCGGATATTGGGAAAGATATATTATAGTTTTTTGTTTTTCACCGGATTGGCATATATTTCTAAAAATATCATTTTTAATTCCTCATATTCTCCTTCTATTTTTTCTAAGCCTTCATTCATATAATTTTCAAAGGCTTTTCTTTGGTCTTCCGTATATTCTTTTCCGTACACGTCTGACTTATTAAGCATATCATACGCGATATAATTTGTTGTCCATAACTTATAATTTTTGTAAATTCTCTGATCAATGATTTCGGCCAAACGTTGAAACTTTTCATTTCTCATAAGAGAATCACAGGCATCTAACTCTTCTTTGGTAATGGTATCGCAAACCACAAACTCAATATTCCCTTTCCATTGTGTTATTCCCTGAATTATACTATTGAAGTCTTCGTTAGGTTCTTTCACATACTTTTGATACTTAGATACATATAATTCTGCTACTTTTAAAAAATCGCAAGGTTCATATTCATAAGAAATAACCAAGGGGGTAATGTTTAATTCCAACAAATTGGGTATAAATGATTTATTGCTACTTAAAGCAAACATTTTCAGAACCGCCATTTCTGTTTTATCATCTCCATTTTTAGTTCGTCCATTTCTTTGTGCTATCCAAACAGATTGTCCTTTTTCGGTGATTGCATAACGCATATAACTCGAAACATGCATAGAATTGCGATAAAAATCCCGTATGTTGCCTCCCCTTATGATTTTAAACATTTTGTTCATTTTACCTATGTCAATCACAAATTGGGAAGTCATCAAATTACTACCGAAAGTAATTTCTGAGGTTGACAATGCATTTTCTCTCAATAAAATTTGTAATATTGCCGAATCTAAGAGTATATCTCTATGATTTCCAATAAACATACATTTTTGCTTATCGTCCAATTTTTCAAAACCAATAGCGGATAAACCGGAAGAAGATTTTTCTACAATACTTCTTATCACATGATGCATGATTTGTCCTTGAAATTCATTAGTTGAAGTTATTTTACGAAATTCCTGGATATATTTTTCTACTTTTTCTTCGGGGAATAGATAATTAACAATTGCCGGGAATAACGGATTGTCAGCAACGCGTTGAATTACTGCCGATATTTCACTGTCATAATAGGGTCGAATATCATCAAAAATTGTCAGGTCCATGTATATAATTTTTTAATTTTTTTGTGTTAATACCCATTTTTTTAGTTCACGGAAAAACTTTTCTTCTTTTTGTGCTACGCTATAAATAATATCGGACAAAGATACAATATTTTTTTCTTTTCTACCTTCGTATTGCCGATTTGCTTCCAAAGCGAATAACTGCCAAGTATCGGCTATTTCTCTCATTGCATCAGAAAAAGTTTGTAATTCTGGATCTTCTAAATAAGTAGCTGCTTCTGTCAGAAAATTTTGGAATAAATACCTGAATCCGGAGCCTCCCGAGCCACCTTCTTCTGAAATATAAATTTGGAATTTAATGTTTTCCCAAGCATGTCTTTCTCCGTAAATAACAGGATATTTCTTTATTCGCTCCGATAAAAAATAAATTCCTTTTACTCCAAAATAAGGTAATTTAATATCTAACATATTATAACATGTATTTTTAATTCCTAAAATAATTCCTTTTTCAATGTCAAAGGTATCCGGAATGGATTTAATATAAAACAGTGCCCCTCTTGGAGAAAGTATATCTTTGGTAAAACGTGCGTTACGCAAATCTTCATAGGAGATTCTTTGTTCAGAGTCATCAGGAAAATGAGGGTCGGTATCTCCAACAATATATTCGTTTCCTTGTTTCCCGAAAATTACAAAATGATGCCCTGAAAATTGACGTTCTCGTAAAGGGAAAAAAGGTAACCTTGATACTTCTGCTACCAAACCTACGGGAATATTTTTCATTAACAAAGCATCTAGTTTGTTCATGGACTTATTTTTATTGATAAAATAATGAACCCCTATATCCAATCCTATTCTTTTAGAGAACTTTTTTAACACCTGAACCGACAAGCTACGAAAAATCGGAATTTCATGTCCATCAAAAAAACGAAAAGGGAAGTGCATAAAATCGTAACCGCTTCCTATTCCGAATATTAGGGTTTCACTTATGTCATAGCCGTGAAATTTAAGCATGTTTTTTATACTTCCGGTTTCACAGTGAATGCCTCTTTGATGCGGATAATTATCAATGATAATTTTCTTATTCTCTATTGCTTTTTCACCCATTGTTTTAATTTTCTAAAAACTTGTTCTTCCTTTGGTGCTATAGACATCACTATATCTGCCAATACATTAATATCATTTGCCCCTTCTGATTTAATATAACGTGTAACCTCCAATGCTAATTGTTGCCAACTATCTCCTACTACTCTCATTTCTTTAGCTAATTCCACTAATTCTTCATCCTTTAAATATTCAGCAGCTTCTTTTAAAAAAGTAGCATAAAGAAATCTATATCCTGAACCGCCGGTACCGGCAACTTCAGAAATAGTGTATTGCCATTTAATGGATTCGAGAGCTTTTATTTTACCATATTTTTTAATATAACTCCTCATTCTTTTTGATAAATAATAAATACCTTTATAACCGATAAAAGGTAAAGGATTATCAATCATTCTAGAGCATGTCTTTTTAATTCCTTTAACGATGGCTTGTTTCATATCTATAGTATCAGTAAAAGATTCAATATAAAACATGGCACCTTTTAAAGAAAAAAGATCTTTTGGAAATCGCGCTTTTTTCAAGTCTGCAGAGCTAATTTTATTATATGATTCGGACGGTAAATACCATTCCGTATCACTGACAATATAGTCATCTCCTTCTTTTCCAACTACAACAATCTGGTGTCCATTAAAATGCCAATCTCCTGATATTTCGCGAAAATAGGGGAGAAATAGCACTTCAACTACAAGTCCTACAGGTATTCCTGATTCAAGAAGGGAGTCAAGTTTTTCCATGGCTTTGTTTTCATCTCGGAAAGTCAATAGTTTGTATTTGATTCCCATTCGTTTGGAAAAATTCTTAAATACGTTGGTAGTCAGCGATCGGAATAATGGACATTCCAAATTATTTAAGAGAGGAATCGGAAAATGAATAAAATCAATCCCGCTTCCTATTCCGAAAATCATAGCTTCGCTGAAATGTTTACCGTAAAATCTGAATAAATTACGGGCACTTCCTGTTTCGCAGTGTAAGGCTCGTTCATGTGGATAATTTTCAACCATCAAGTTTTTTTTCATAAAATACAAAATTTTTAATTATTTATTATACAGCCATTTTCGTAAATCTACAAATAATTTTTTTTCCATCTCTGCAATATTAACAAGTATATCGGCTAAAAAATTCATATCTTTATTTTCTTGATTTTTATAATACCTTCGTCCTTCTACGGCAAAAAATTGCCATTGGTCAGCGACTTTTCTCATTTCGTCCGCAAAAGGAAGAAGTGAGTCATCTTGTAAATAGTATGCTGCTTCTTTAAGAAAAGTAGCGTACATATACCTATAACCGCTACCGCCGGTACCGGCTTCTTCTGATGTTTGCAATTGCCATTTAAGATTATCTAAAGCACGTTCTCTGCCATATATTTTTTCATATTTACGCATTCTCTTCGCTAAAAAACGGATGCCTTGTGCTCCAAAGTAAGGAAATGGGATTCCCAACATTTGATGACATGTATCTTTGATGGCTATTCGAATAGCTTTTTTTATATTTTTAATCTGTGAAACATCCACCAAATAAAACATCTTTCCTTTGGGAGAAAACAAAGTTTTGGGATAGCGTGCTTCTTTTAATTTTTCTTCTTTAATTAAATGCAGCTCTTCAATAGGAAAATGATAATCACAATCACTCACAATATATTCATCCTTTTCTTTACCTACAATAACAATTGTATGAGCGGGAAAACTTCTATCTTTAAGTGGGAAAAAAGGTAATGATAAAATTTCCACCACCAACCCTACCGGAATGCCCTTTTCAAGAACAGCATCTAATGCTTTCATCGCTTTATCGGGATTGGAAAATTTATAGATTTTCTTTTTGATTCCCATCCGTTTGGTAAAATTAAGAAAAATTTTGCCGGGAATATTTCTGAATAAGGGTGTTTCACATTTGTTAAACATAGGAAAGGGGAAATGAATAAAATCATAGCCGCTTCCAATACCGAAAATCATTTCTTCACTGATTGAAAAGCTATAGAAATCAATCATATTTTTAATGCTGCCCGTTTCGCAATGTATTCTTGTTTTGTGTGGATAATTTTCTATACGCATTTCTTATTGTTTATTTTTCACCCATGTATGTAATTCATTAAAAAAAACATATTCTTTGTCTGCAATAGAAGATATCAAATCCGATAAAGACTTCATATCTGTTTTTTCATCTACAGGTTTTTGTCTCAGGTTTTCCCAGGTTGTTGTTTGAGGGAAAGGATCGAATCCATTATCTGCAACTTTAGTATATCGAAGTGTATTGACGGCAAAATTTCTCCATTCGTCAGCAATCATTCTCATTTTGTTTGAAAGTATGAGTAATTCATTATCTTTACATATTTCAGCTGCTTCGGCTAAAAAAGTAGCATAGAAATACCGAAACCCGGACCCTCCTGTTCCCGCTTCTTCGGATAAAAGTAATTGAAACCTTAAATTATCAATAGCTAAACTTTTACCATATGTTTTTTCATAGGTGAGCATTCGTTTGGATAGAAATTTGATTCCTTTAGCTCCAAAACATGGTATAGGTATTTCAAGCATATTATGACAAGTAGCTTTAATTCCTTGCAAAATGGCATGTTTTAACTCTATGTTTTCAGGAATAGATTTAACGTAAAATAATTTTCCTTTGGGGGAAGTAAACTTTTTGGTAAATCTAGCTTCTTTTAATTCTTGATAAGATATCTTGTACAATGCTTGATTCGAAAACAACATATCGGTTTCGCTTAAATAATACGTATCGTTTTCCTTCCCCACAACAATGATGTGATGTCCCGGAAATCGATGCCAATCAGGCATAATCGCTCTCCAATAATATAATCCGTAAACTTCCGTAACCACTCCTGTCGGAATTCCTTGTTCCAATAAAGCATCCAATTTTTTCATGGATTTTTCTTTGCTTACGTAAGTATGAACTTCTATATGCATTTTCGTCCTTTTTGAAAAATTTTTCAATACAGCCGTTGGTACCGTTCGAAAAAGAGAAGCTTCGTTTTTAGTAAAAAAAGGAAAAGGAAAGTGTATAAAATTAAGACCGCTGCCTATTCCAAAAATCATTTCTTCACTGATTGTAAAACCGTAATACTCAAAAAGATTTTTTAAGCTTGCTGTTTCACAATGTGTCCCTGTTTTGTGAGGATAATTAATAATCATAGTATTATTGTTTTGCTTTTTATAGTTACAAAGCATGAATTCATAGAAAAAATGCTACCGGAAATAAAAAAAGTAGAGGTTTCAATCGCTTGTATCTTTATAGTAACACTTAATGATTTATTGATCAAGGGTTCTATTGGTTTTAAAAATTTACAATGGTCAAGGGTGCAGAAGCGCAAAGGTTTTTGTAAGTAAAAAGAAGCACATTCTTTGATAATACCTATAGAGCATACTCCCGGTACTATTGCTCTTTCGGGAAAATGACCGGCATACAAAGGATGATCATCGATTAATTCGATAGTAAAAATGACGGTATCATTTTCTGTATAATAATTACAAATTTTAAAAAAACTATTTATTAACATCTTGATTATTATGAATAAGCATTGCTGTTATTAATCCCTCAACTAAAATGATATCTTGGGAAAAAGCAGTTACACATAAACTAGCCGAATATGCATTGGAAAATATCTTTTTCACTTTTCCATAAATAGTATCTCCGACGGATGCCGTCGCATAAATATGAAAAGACTTAAATTGAGTAATAACGCCCATTGAAGAGACTTTTAATTCTTCCGGAATTTGTATTTTATGTCCCATTTGAACTATCCCTGATTGTGCTAAAAAGTCAAGGATCCCCATTTCCGTAAAAATACCATTTTCTACAAAAAGATTGTCTTCTTTGATAAAAAAAGAAGTATATGCTTCCTCATCAATTTCTCCATAATAATAATCAACCATCACCATAGGTGGACGTTGAGGGAGATATTGCATTATGTCCGGATAAGAAATAATAGGCGGAGGTAATGGAATCATAGCGTAATTATTGATGCTAACGTTTATATTTTTTATAAAAAATGGCTACGAAAAAACATACTAAAGCAAAAGTCAGTAAGTATATACAATCAGGCAATACTTCTATTACTGTTGATTTTCTAAGAATAATACTATACGAAGCATCGATTGCCCAATTCATGGGAGAGATATTACTGATAAACTTTAAGAAATCAGGCATGACAAAAGTAGGCACCCAAATTCCTCCGATTGCAGCTAATATAACGACCGATATTGCTCCAAAAATAGAGGCTTGCTGCTGAGAGGTTGCAATAGCACTAATGCTTATACCAAAACAAATTGCTGCACATGCAGCACAAATTATAACCAGTAATAAATTAATAAAAAAGCCGTCAATTATAAAAGCTTC
>ERZ1645192.1296-NODE-1296-length-20891-cov-11.822279_pt1 | contig 20891 bp, 17 predicted proteins | sample MGYA00575354_ERZ1645192 | MGnify/ENA primary metagenome ERZ1645192 (study PRJEB40844, sample SAMN11349763) | freshwater sediment metagenome | isolation source: river sediment | host: Sediment | place: India: Faizupur Khadar , New Delhi | collected 2017-02-21 ... | reverse complement strand
GGGCGAAACGATTATACTTTTGGCATGAGTTCACTTTACAGGAAAAAGACGGGCAACTGGGGTGAAACCCTTGTGATGGAGCATTTGACATCCAAGGGTTACAAATTGGTGCAGAGGAATTACCACTGCCGTTATGGTGAGGCTGATTTGATCATGCTTGATGAAACCGGCCTCCTGACTTGCGTGGAAGTGAAAACGCGCCGAAGCAAGAAATTTGGACCTGCAGAATACAGTGTAGGCAGGAAGAAACTCAAAGCGCTGACCGAGACGATGAATACTTTCCTTAGTGAACATATAGAATACCCAGCGATCTGGAACCTGGACCTCGCGGTGGTGGAAGATTTTATTCCTGGCTCGCCCCCTGAAATCCTATATTTTCGGTCTGTAAACATCGATGGCTGAGAAACCTTTGCTTGTTTTGGTTGGTCCTACAGCCTCCGGCAAGAGCGTCTTTGCCATCGAACTCGCGCGCCATCTGAATGGGGAGATTGTTTCAGCAGATTCAAGATATCTCTATCGCGAGCTTGAAATTGGTGTTGCCAAGCCAAGCTCTGTTGAGCTTGGCGCTGCAGAGCATCACCTGATCAATATTGCCAGCCTGGCGGAACCCTGGAACCTGGGGCTTTATAAACAATCAGTTACTACTGTTATTGCAGAAATCCAGCAACGAGGAAGGCTACCAATTCTCACCGGTGGAACCGGTCAGTACGTGCGCTCCATATTACAAAACTGGAAGATCCCTTCGCACGGTCCGGTTGATCAACTGCGTGAAGATCTTGAAACGATCGGCGATCGGATTGGCTTTGACAATCTCTACGAAATGCTCAAGGCCATCGATCCCGAAGCTGCAGCCAACATCGACTATCGCAATCATCGCCGTACGATCAGGGCTCTGGAAGTGATCCTGAGCACCGGAAAGAAGTTTTCTGATCAGCGTGAGAAGGAGAAACCGCCTTACGATACGTTAATTATTGGGCTGGAGCTACCCAGAGAGCTACTCTTTGAGCGCATAGATCAGCGGGTGGATGACATGATCGCACAAGGTCTGGTGGGGGAAGTGCAAGGCTTGCTTGAGGCAGGGTTTGGTCCGACGCTTGAGAATATGCGAGTGATTGGCTATACCGAGATCATGACTTATCTGAGAGGGGAAATTAGTTTGGCGGACGCAATCGCTCTGATCAAGCGCAACACACGGAGTTATGTCCGCAGGCAGGCAAATTGGTTCAAGCCCACCGATCCGGATATCCATTGGTTAAATGCACAAGATCCAGCTTTGTTGGAAAACGCGCTGGATCTTGTTGAAAACAAATTTAGGATCACGCCCCAGCGATAACCGGGATTCCCTGGTTTTTCTCAACCGGCGGAGGGAAGATCGCCTCAAACTCCTCGTTGGTGATCGTTTCAACTTCAAGTAGTTTTTCGGCAACCGCAATCAGTTTATCCTTGTGGGTTTCAAGGATTTTCTTGGCAGATTGATATGCCTCTGTGACTGCCCTTTGAACCTCACGGTCAATTTCTTGCGCTACCGCTTCAGAATAATCTCGCTGTTCGGAGATTTCGCGACCCAGGAATACCAGTTCCTCTTTTTGTCCATAGACCATTGGTCCAAGTTTGTCGCTCATGCCCAGGCGCGTAACCATGGTTCGAGCTAACTTGGTAACCCGTTCTATGTCACTGGAGGCTCCTGAAGTAATGTCGTCAAACATGATCTCTTCGGCAGCCCGCCCGCCAAGTAAACCGACCATTTCAGCCATCAGCTTCTTACGGCTTTCAAGGCTGCGATCTTCAGTTGGCAGAGAGCGGGTAAAGCCGCCCATCATGCCGCGCGAGATGATCGACACTTTTTGAACAGGGTCGCCTTCAGGCAGGGCATTGATCACAACAGCGTGGCCTGCTTCATGGTATGCAATGATCTTCTTTTCCTTCGGGTTGATCAGACGGCTCTTGCGTTCAGGTCCTGCGATAACCCTTTCGATCGATTCTTCGAATTCGGCTTGCCCGATGATCTTCTTGTTGCGACGAGCGGAAAGAATTGCAGCCTCGTTGACGAGGTTTTCAAGATCAGCACCCACAAAACCGGGAGTAGACCGGGCAATTTCTTCCAGGCTGACTTCGGCAGAGACTGGCTTTCCACGTGTGTGAACCTTGAGAATGGCTTCACGTCCCTTGAGATCAGGTTTGTCGAGCATAACGCGCCGATCAAAACGTCCGGGACGCATCAAGGCAGGATCAAGGATGTCAGGGCGATTGGTGGCAGCGATGACAATCACGTTCGTATCGGTCCCGAAACCATCCATCTCAACGAGGAGTTGGTTCAGTGTCTGTTCACGTTCATCGTGACTTCCGCCAAGGCCAGCACCGCGATGACGACCAACGGCATCGATTTCATCCACAAAGACGATACAAGGTGAATGCTTTTTGGCTTCATCAAACAGATCTCTAACGCGGCTTGCGCCGACGCCGACGAACATTTCAACGAATTCCGAACCGGATATGGAGAAGAATGGTACACCGGCTTCACCGGAAACGGCTTTTGCCATCAGGGTCTTACCAGTACCTGGGGAACCTACTAAAAGAACACCCTTGGGAATACGCGCTCCCAGTGCGATAAATTTCTGCGGTTCTTTAAGAAATTCAACAATTTCCTGCAGTTCTTCTTTGGCTTCTTCCACGCCGGCAACATCAGCAAAAGTGACGGTTGGATGTTCACCAGTGAGCATCTTTGCGCGAGACTTGCCAAATGCCATGGCTGCATTATTCGAGCCCTGAGCCTGGCGGATGAAGATGAAGAACAAAACACCCATCAGGATGAACGGGATAAAGTTTAGCAATGAAACCAATGCTTCTGACCAGAATCCCGGAACGACAATATTGATACTAAGTTGAGGATCTCGCAACTTTTCAGGAGAGACGCCAAGCTGGATCAACTGCTCAACCAAGCCACTTTGGGGGTCCTTGGAAGTAAAGGTTGCTGTTTTTTGTTCAAGAGTCTTGTACTGGATCTCAACCTGGTTGTTGTCAACCTTAATGCTTGAGACCTTGCCAGCTTCGATATCCGCAGCGAGTTGGTTAATAGGAATCTCAGTACTACCAAAGCTATTCTCCTGTACACCATAAAAGATCATGGCGATCAGCGCGAAGAGCAAAAGGGCTGAGATAAAAAATGACTGATTTCGTGGTTTCAAAACAACCTCCGTAAAATTAACGCTTTACGCATCAGGTAAAGATTATACCAATAAGGCGGATCTATTTTTCTCTATGGGGAGCCTTGCACAAGTTTCTGATAGAACTCTAACGTTTTTCAGCTTCCTGGGGCAGGTGACACAGCCCACAGCCTACATTGGGATTGCGAACAATACCATGTGAACGGGAACACCAGGCTTTTACACGAATGCGCTTTCCGAACAGAGACTTCTGAAAGTAAGTAGTCAGAGCCATATTCGGACAAGCATTATTCTGGAGGATAGCCGGAACAGGGCAGGACTTACAAACTGCGGAATTCCAATCCTTCTTATCCTGGGGATTAATAAGCGCGCGGCATTCCTCAAAATTCCGGCCGCGATAGTAATCCCCATAAAAGAATTTACACTCGCGGCCGTCAGGAGTCTTCATGTCGATTAAACCCGGGTCAGGTATTCGCCAGTGCGAGTGTCAACGCGGATGGTATCGCCCTCGTTGACAAAAGCAGGGGTCTGTACTTTCAGTCCTGTATCCGTGATAACCTGCTTGGTTACACCAGTGGCTGTGTTACCCCGGGCGGATGCTTCAGCGCTGATGACCTTAAGATCCACGCTGGTGGGTAATTCGATATCGAGCGGTTCTTCTCCAAAGAAAGTCAGTTTGACTTCCATATTCTCTTTCAGGAAGCCAGCATAATCTTCCGCGAGGTCGTTGGGGATCGCGGGCTGTTCGAAGGTTTCCATATCCATGAAATAGAAAAAGTTCTCATCACGGTAAAGATATTGAACATTGTGGTAATCGAGGCGAACGTCCTGTACCCGGTCTCCCGAGATAAAGGTCATTTCAAGTGTGTTACCCTTGCGGATATCACGCGCTTTGACGCGGATAGTGGCAGTGCCGCGACCTGGCTTGTTGTGTGTGTATTCCAAAACACGGTATAAACTGCCGTCACTTTGAAACGTAACGCCTTTGCGTAAATCATTGACATCAATCATACAGAAACCTCTTTTCAGACTAATTAACAGGCGGATTATATAACAACTCGTATTGCTCGGCAAGTATCGTAAATATGAGTTTGGGGTTATAACTAAATAGTTTTTATTCCAGAAACAATCTCCACCGGAGGAATGTATGATCGAAATTATTAAAGTTGACACAAAGGCTCTGAGGAAAGAATTCGTCGAGTTTCAATACTCTCTTTACCGTGACTGCAAGCAATTTGTCCCGCCGTTCAAGATTGACATCTATACCATGATGAACGAGAAGAAGCATCCTTTCTATGATCATTCAATTTCAGAATTCTTCCTGGCGAAACGCGATGGTAAAGTCGTTGGAAAACTTTCCATGCTCATTAATCGCCCGTTCAATGAATATCACGGCACAAAAGACAGCGAGTTCTACCTTTTTGATTGTATTGACGACCAGGAAGTCGCGAATGCCTTGTTTGACCTGGCCACACGCTGGACTCTTGACCATGGCATGAATCGTATCGTTGGACCAAAGGGTTATGGACCATTGGATGGCTACGGAATCCAGGTGGAAGGTTTTGAACATCGCCAGATGATGAACATGATGAACTACAACTATCCATATTATCAGAGACTGGTTGAGAACTACGGTTTTGTGAAGGAAGTTGATTTCGTTTCAAGCTACGCAAAATTAAGTGAGTTTATTCTGCCTGAAAAGGTCAAAAAAGCCATTGAAATTGCTAAAAAACGTGGCTCACTGACAGTTAAGAGTTTTAAGACCAAGAAAGAGATTTTGGCCTGGAAGGATAAACTCCGCGACGCATACAATAAGTCCTTCGTAAAGAATTGGGAGTATTATCCGCTGAGCGATCGCGAGCTGAAATTTGTTGTTGATAACGCTATCGGCTTTGTAATTCCAGAAATTGTCAAGTTTATTTTGGACAAAGATGGCGAGACAGTGGGATTTGTGCTTCCATTCCCGGACGCCTCTGCAGCCATGCAGAAAAACAAGGGGAAATTAGGACCAATTGAAATATTACGATTGATGAGAGAGTTGAAACGCACCGAATGGCTGGATTTCAACGGGATTGGCATCCTCCCCGAATTCCAGGGCATGGGTGGGAATGCCTTGCTGATGGAAGCACTCGAATCAGCTGCTCGTTCACAGCCCCGGTTTGTGCATGCTGAATTGACCCAAGTGGCTGAGACTGCCACCCAGATGCGCAAGGATCTCGCCAATCTTGGGGTTCGATTCTATAAGAACCATCGGGTCTACAAAAAAGAACTCAGCTAAAGAAATCAAAACGCCACTGACCGGTGGCGTTTTGATTCTGTTCTTCAGCTATAATTGGATTAAAAGAAAAAAGCGGGTGATGGGATTCGAACCCACGAATGTTAGCTTGGGAAGCTAATGCCTTACCGCTTGGCAACACCCGCAATTGAGTTTTTATTTTATCTCAATTATCATTTTTTTGAAGGGTAAAATAGGCTTGCCATGAAATCCAGAATAAAAGAAACCGAGCAATTCATCCGAGGAAGAAGAAATTCGTTCAAGTTTGCTCTTTCAGGTTTTTTGTACGTCCTCAAAACGCAAAAAAATGCCTGGCTGCATCTCGCGTCAACTGTGATTGTGGTTACTGTATCCTTTTGGCTCAAGATTGACAGACTCGAGTGGCTGGCAATCCTTTTGGTGATCGGATTAGTGTGGATGGCTGAATTTATGAACACCGCGCTCGAGGTGATCGTGGACCTGGCAAGCCCTGAGAAACACCCACTCGCGAAAATAGCCAAGGATGTTGGGGCAGCATCCGTGTTAATAGCGGCAATCCTGGCTGTGATCATTGGGGTTATTGTGCTCTGGCAGCCACTTTTCGAAAAATTGGGTTGGTAGCCTGAATAAGCTTTTTGATTGAAAACTGAACTGAACGCTTGTATACTAAGGCAAAGTTTACGGAGGACTTAACCAAAATGATCGAAGAACCTATCAATGTAACAGACGCTGCTTTTCAAAAGGCAGTAATTGAAAACACCCTGCCCGTGATTGTGGATTTCTGGGCTCCATGGTGTGGACCTTGCCGGATGGTAGCCCCAATCCTGGATAAAGTAGCGAAAGAGAATGCCGGAAGGCTGATCGTTGCCAAGGTCAATACTGATGAAAATCAGGAATGGGCCGGCAAGTACGGCGTACAGGGTATTCCCACCATGCTGATGCTAAAAGACGGCAAGATCGTGCACCGCCAGGTTGGCGCTTTGCCTGAACCGATGTTAAAAGATACTGTCAAGCAATTCCTGGAAGTTTGTGAAGCACAAAAGTAACTGAACTTATCCAAAGAAAAAGAGGTTGGCGATGTTGCCAACCTCTTTTTTTGGGTTTGACCACCTAAGGCAAACTAAATAATTTTGCCAATGCCTTTTTCTGGTCCTCCTGAACAATCGCCAGGATTTCATCTGCAGTTTGCAGTACTGGATCTGATTTCAGTGCGAGTAAGTTTCCATCACGCATAACCGTGACAACGTTACATTGATCCGGGAGACGTAATTCTGACAAACGCTTTCCATCTGCAAACGAATTTGGAGCGATTTTGTCTTCCACCAGCCTGAATTTTCCTCTTCGCAGAACTTGCATGGTCATCATATCGCCCATGGACATTTCCTCAACAATTAAGGCTGCCAGGAGATCAGCCTGATTGATGGCAACATCAACTCCCATTTCCTTGGTGAAGAGCCAGGCATTTTTGGGATGGTTGACACGTGCGATGATCCTGGGGATTAAAAATTCATAACGAGCGAGCGTCGTAACAACAAGGTTGGTCTCGTCGCTGCCGGTAACAGCTGCAACCACATTGGCCTTCCGTATGCCTGCAGTTTCCAACACATCAGGATCGGTACCACTGCCAAAATATACATTTTCGGCAGGAATGTCCAGCAAAATGCGGTCTTTTTCTTCTTCTCTTAGTTCAATCAGGCGAACGTCATGCTTCTCACGCAGCAAACGCTCCGCGAGATAAGTACCAACTTTTCCACCGCCAACAATTAACACTCTCATATTTACCAATCCTTTATTGTCTGGATAATTGGTTGACTTTATTGCTTGCTGAGGATGTCACAGACAGATGAAGAATATCCCCAAGCTGGAAGGTTGTCGCATCGTTTGTCAGGCTGGTTTTACCATTACGTGTAAGGGCTACCAGTTCAATTTCTCCGGGGATCTCGATGTCCCTGTTTCTCTTTGAGGCAAGGGATTTATTTACTTCCACATCCACCAGGCTCACCTGACCGGCACCAATTACGCGTTCGATATTCAGGTTGGGATAGACCAGGAGGTTTGTCAGCCGCTCAATTCCGAGGGTCACAGGTGAGATGGTCTGAATGCCTAACCGCCGGTAAATTTTCGCTTTTTGAGGTTCGTAAACGCGTGCTGCCACAAAGGGCACTCTAAAATAAGACCTTGCCATCCGGGCTGCAACAATATTTGCTTCGTCCGATGCAGTTACGGCAGCCAGTGCGTCTGCCTTTTCGATGCCTGCCCTAGAAAGCACTTTTTGATCGAAGCCAATCCCTTCAACTGTTTTTCCTCTGAAGGCTGGACCCAAAGCGTCGAAAGCAGCTTTGTTTTTATCAATCACGGTGACATCAAGCCCTTGTAAGCTGAGGTTTTTTGCCAGACCAGCCCCAACACGGCCGCACCCAACAATGATGATTTTCATATAGACTCTCCTTCCCGAGTGAGTCTTTCTCTAGTGGAATTTCGTCTTTTCTTAAAGGACTTGTATATTGAGTCTACCAGAGGCAGAGCTGGAATCCAAACAATTAGGGGCAACCAATATTTTGCGTCAAAAGCGGCAGTACCAATAAACCGCTGCATGAACGGTGTGTAGACGATTGCCAAAGTCAGAACGATTTCTGAGACAATCCCAATCCAGATAAATTTGTTGTTGAATAGAGGAACTTTTAGGATTGATCTATGCGTAGCCCGTTGTGTGAAGAGGTTGCCTATTTGGGTCACAACAACACCACTGAATGCCATGGCTGTTGCTGCGAGATAGATCTGACCTGAGTCGGGCAAGTCAATCCACATTCCTTTGTAGCCGTTGGTCCAGAAGAAAAAGTAAAAAGCCAGCATCGCGACCAAGCTTTCAACAGGTCCCAGGATCAGGTAAGCCCTTGCTAACAGGTCTTTTGTGATCAAGTGATCAGTCAGCTTGCGAGGTGGAACATCCATCACTCCTTCCTCAGGCGGTTCTGCGCCCAGACCCAAGGCTGGCACCATATCGGTTCCGAGATCAACCGCAAGTACATGCATTACCGGCAGAGCGATCGGTATACGTCCAGCAGAAAGGGCAAAAAACACAAATGGGACGGCTTCAGGTGTATTACTTGTGAAAATATATGTTGTGAACCGTTTAATATTTTCGTAAACAGCCCGACCTTCCTCAATTGCGTTCACAATTGAATGGAAGTTATCATCCGTCAAGATCATATCGGCGGCTTCCTTAGCAACATCCGAACCGCTGATACCCATTGCAACGCCAATATTAGCCTTTTTTAGGGCAGGGGCGTCATTTACACCATCGCCTGTAACTGCGACGACTTGTCCCAGGGCTTGCAAAGCTGAGACCACACGTAATTTATGTTCAGGCGCAACCCGCGCAAAGATAACTTCCCCGCTCACAGCTTCTTCCAGAGCTTTCTCATCCATGGACTCAAGTTCGACACCGGTCACAACGCGAACGTGCTCACCCTTAACTATTCCGATGTTCCTGGCAATTGTCTCTGCGGTAAGACCATAATCCCCGGTGATCATAATGATCCGAATACCAGCATTGTGGCAGACTTCAACTGCCTTGGCTACATCCGGGCGAGGTGGATCCATCATCGCCATGAATCCAAGAAAAGTTTGTCCGCTTTCCAAAGCATCCATGGAGTAATCTGTGTCTTCCTGAGACATAGTTTTTTGTGATGCAGCCAGAACGCGCAAACCACGACGAGCATAGTCGTCGTTGATCTGCATGATTTGATTGATCAGCTCTTCATTCAGCGGCTGCTTTTCGGCGCCCAATTGTATGGTTGTGCATATATCGAGAGTTTCCCGGATGCCACCCTTCGTGTAAACCACGCGATCAAATCCCTGCCCGGTGCGTTCAAGCTGGACAATGCTCATTCTCTTTCGACGGGATTCGAACGGGAGTTCTGCAACAATTTCACCTTGAATTGTTTCTCTTGAAAGCCCTGCTTTGCCTGCTGCAACCAGCAATGCAGCCTCGGTAGGATCCCCAATCACACTCCAACGGGGATTTTCCGCGTCGGGAGCAACAATCTTTGCCGTGTTACAGCGCGCCATTGTAAGCAACATCCGTAAGAGTGGGGTATCCCTCTGAACATCGATCGAGGTATTGTTTTCTTTCAGATCACCTCGCGGTTCATATCCAATGCCGGAGATCATGATCGCCCGACCGTTTAGCTGACCGTTTGTCAAAGCGGGCAACCAAATCGATTGAACTGTCATTTCGTTCTGTGTCAGGGTGCCAGTTTTATCCGTGCAAATAACCGTTGTACAGCCCAATGTCTCAACTGCGCTGAGTCTCTTCATCAGAGCGTTACGTTTAGCCATGCGCTTGGTTGCCATCGCGAGAGCGAGCGTGACGGTCGGCTCGAGACCTTCAGGAACAAACGCAACGACCATCCCCAGGGCAAGGATGAAACTCTCCAACCAATTGATGTTTGCAACAATTTTCGCCAAAACGAAAAGAATTACTCCAACTCCAAGTGCCAGCGCGGTCACAATCTTCGTGACTGATTGCATTTCCTTTTGCAATGGGCTAAGATCGTCACCGACCTCCTGGGTAAGGCGGGCAATACGCCCAAACGCCGTGCTCATCCCGGTGGCATATACAATCGCTTTTCCCGAGCCAGCAGCAACAAAGGTGCCGGCAAAGATCAGATTGGGCATTTCTGATTCAGTCAAGCCTTCTCCGCTTATAGGATCAGCAGAACGATTTACTGGTCGAGATTCACCGGTCAGGGTGGATTGGTTAACGCGCAATTCCGAAGTGTTGATCAGCCTGGCATCAGCAGAGATACTCTCGCCTTCCTCCAGGAAAATCAGATCTCCAGGAACAATGTCCTCACTCAAGACTCGCTGGACTTCACCGTCACGCATTACCCTGGAGTACGAAGGAAGAATCCTCTTGAGAGCTTCGGTAGCCTTCTCCGCTTGGAATTCCTGCCAGAAGCTGAATAAGCCATTAATGATATTGACAGCCCAAACGGCTATACCGAGCTCCGGCATGCGGGCAACAAACGCTCCGATACCTGCTATCCAAAGCATAATGGCCATCACATGCGTGAATTGGGTCAGAAATTTCAGGATGAGTGGTTTCCCCTTCACCTCCTGAAGTACGTTCTTTCCAAACCGCGAAAGGCGATCGGACGCTTCCTCGTTTGTCAGCCCTTGCAGCCCTGTCTCCAGGGATTCAAAAAGCTGCTCAGTCGTCAGCTTTTGTTTTACATCATTAAAACCGGTAGACGCCGGCATCATATTCATATGAGATACTTTCTAATCCAAATTGTGTGAAATAGATAATACTACTTCCCATTCGCCTGTCAAGAAGGTCGCACAGCCCCTTCAGATAAAAAAGAACAGCCGAAAGACTGTTCTTTTTTCGCGTTTCAGGCTGTTTCCCGAGTGATTTCGGCTCCAAGCCCACGTAATTTTTCTTCAATTCTTTCATAGCCTCGATCGATTTGGGCTACATTACGAATTATGGAAGTGCCGTTGGCTGATAGTGCTGCAAGAACTAACGCGATTCCAGCCCGAATATCCGGGCTGTCAAGTTTTTCCGCATTCAAGCGCGTTGGTCCGTTAACAATACAGCGATGAGGATCACATAAAACAATCTGGGCTCCCATTGAAACCAGTTTGTCCGTGAAAAACATTCTGCTTGGATACATCCAGTCATGGAACAGGATCGTTCCAGTCGATTGGGTGGCTATTACAATTGCGATACTCATCAGGTCAGTCGGGAAGGCAGGCCAGGGCATTACGCTGATCTCAGGGATGGCGTTACCCAGGTCGGGCTCGATCACCAGGCGTTGATTGGCACTGACCAAGATATCATCGCCAACAAATGTGATATCGACACCAAGGCGTTTGAGGACCATCTTGATCATGGAAAGGTGTTCGACTCCTGCATTCTTAATGCGGATTTCTCCACGGGTCACCACTGCGGCGCCAACAAAGCTGATCACTTCAAGGTAATCGGGGCCAATCGTGAACTCGGCACCATGCAGGCTCTCTTTTCCTTCGATGACCAGGGTATTCGAGCCAATGTTCTGCACACCCGCACCCATCGCGTTGAGCAATTTGCAGAGTTCCTGGATGTGCGGCTCTGAGGCGGCATTTCGTATAGTCGTTGTGCCTTTAGCAAGCACAGCCGCCATGATCGTGTTTTCAGTCGCTGTAACGCTGGCTTCGTCGAGCAAGATATCCGCGCCAATCAACCTCTCGGATTTGAAGTCAAACACGCCATTAAATTTAAAAGTCGCACCAAGTTTTTCCAGGGCAAGCACATGCGTATCAACCCGCCGGCGTCCAATAACATCACCGCCTGGGGGAGGGAGCACCAGGTCGCCATAGCGTGCAACCATTGGTCCTGCCAGGAGGATCGAAGCTCGAATCTGACGGCAAAGATCCGGATCAAGATCGGAAGGGGTGATGTTTTTTGCTTGAAAACGCCAGGAAGAGGAATTCTCCAAGACCTCGATCTCCATGCCAAGGCTCTCAAGAAGTTTGCGCATGGTTTGGGTATCTTTGATATTGGGCATATTGTGCAATATGACAGGTTCTGCTGTCAGAAGGCAGGCTGCCATCATCGGTAAAGCAGCATTCTTGTTGCCAGAAGGCTGCATCGTGCCACGTAACGGTCGTCCCCCGGTAATAACAAATTTGTCCATCAGACCTCCAATCAATAATAATGGTTAGTTGATGCGGGGTCCTGCTTCTGCTACAGCTATGGAAACCGAATCGCGATATTTTTCAAAATTCCTGGCAAATTGCTTGGCCAAAGAGGCTGCTTCTTCATGATAGGCAGATTGGTCGCTCCATGAAAGCTCCGGATTGAGGATTTCTCGTGGAACACCAGGCACTTCGTTGGGGATTTCGACCCCAAAAATGGGGTGCGTATGCGTCGAGGCTTGATCCAATGTGCCGCTTAGAACCGCTGAGATCATCGCCCGGGTCAATGGAAGGGCAATTCGGTGACCAGTGCCAAAAGCACCGCCGGACCAGCCGGTGTTGAGCAGCCACACCTGCGTGCCGTGTTCTGTGAGCTTTTTGGATAATAGCTCGGCATAAACGGTCGGTTTTAGGGGCAGGAATGGTGCGCCAAAGCAGGTGGAGAATGTGGCCTGGGGTTTATCACCCAGCCCCCGTTCTGTTCCAGCAAGCTTGGAAGTGTAGCCGCTCAGGAAGTAATACATCGCCTGGGCGTTGCTTAGTTTTGCCAATGGGGGCATGACCCCGAATGCGTCTGCTGTCAGGAAGAAAATGTGATTAGGGTGTCCGCCCATGCCTGAAGGCTCGTAATTGGCGATGAACTCCAAGGGGTAAGACGCACGGGTGTTTTCAGTAATTTCACTCGAATCGAAATCAGGGTGATGTTTCTCATCCAACGGAACATTTTCGATCAGGCAGCCAAATCGATTAATTGCAGACCAAACCAGGGGTTCGTATTTTGGATTAATGCGGATGGTTTTCGCGTAACATCCACCTTCAAAGTTAAACATGCCATTATCGCTCCAACCGTGCTCATCGTCGCCAATTAAGGCGCGTTCCGGATCGGACGAAAGGGTGGTCTTGCCGGTGCCACTAAGCCCAAAGAAAAGCGCCACGCTTCCATCGTGTCCTTTGTTAGCTGAGCAGTGCAGAGGAAGGGTGCCTTTTTTCGGCAGTAAATAATTCATGAATGTGAACACAGATTTCTTGATCTCACCAGCATAACGGGTATTACCTATCAAAACCTGTTTGGCGTCAAAATTGAGGATCACCATTGCGGGTGATCGCAAACCATCAGCTTGCGGATCTGCAGAAAATTTCGACGATACCAGGATGGTGAAATCAGGGTCGACATGCGGTTCATTCGATTTTGACTCGATGAACATGTTTGAGGCAGCTAAATTCTGCCAGGCGAGGTCAGTGATCACCCGGACGCGGGCTGTGTGTTCGGGGTCTGCGCCGGCGAAAACATCGCGAACGTAGAGACGCTGGGTGTTCATTTTTTGTACAAGTTTGGCTTGCAAGTTAGCAAATTGAGTGTCAGAAAGAGACTCAGTGCCGGAAGCATACCAAAGATCGGGGTCGCCATTGTCAATCAGGTACTTGTCATTCGGAGACCGTCCTGTGAAGGGTGAGGTATTAACTACCAAAGCGCCTGAATCGGTCAGCACGCCTTCATCATCGAGGATAGCCTGGGTGATCAGACCAGTCTTATCGAGGTTGTATCGGACTTCCTTTACGTCAACTAAACCTAATTTTTCCAACTCAGATCTTACCGCTTCGCTCAATTGTTTCATGTACCTTCCTCTTAGTTATTTTGTGTGGTGAGACTAATGAAAGCATTCATCGCTGGCTTTCCGTAAATTGAGGACGAAAAGTCAGTTAATTTCATAACGGGGAAGAAACCGCGGGTGCTAATACCGCTGACCCAGCCTCGCTCCGCCAAAACGGCAGTGTAGACCTGGTAGAAGTAATTCTGAGAGTCAAGGTCGACGTTGCCAGCGCCGTATTGTGGGTTATAAGGGCTGACAAGCAAGCCATTGGTCGTTTCAGAATTCACCTGGTTGCTCACCAGTGAAGCTGCGTTAAGACCAAAAAAGAGCGGTTTCCCTACTGACTGATAAAACGCGTACACTGATCCATCAAGATAGGTTCCAACCGAGTACTGATCATAACCATATGCTTGCAGGTCCTGATCGCTGAGAGTGAGGTAGAAACCATCGACCTGGTCAAAAAAACTAAAGGTGGCAAGGTTTCCATCATCCGCGGGGATGCTAAACAAGAGCTGACCAGTGTAATATGTGTTCACTTTCTTCAAAAGATCCGTCCAGAGTTGTTCGGCTGTTTTTGGTGTTCCAAAATTCGTACCGCTGGTTTTTATCGCGCCAGGCAGGCTGGACTCCACACCACTTCCACCAAGGATGAGTTGATCGATACCATTTACGTTCGCAAATTGACTGTAACTCATTATGAAGCGTTCGTATTCAGCGTACCATTGCTGCCACCAAAGCAGGCTTTTCTCGGAATACTCCCACCAACTCTGCGGCGAAGCAACGGGAAAAACAATCTGAGGATAAAGCGCGACGGTAAAGCCACTGGCTTTTGCGAGAGAAGCAATTTCTGCCAACTCGGACAAGAGAATGGAAGTATCACTGTCAAACTCGAGATAAGGCAAGCCATCCCTTTCCACCACTGACCAGCTGGGTGTGAGGATCAACCAGTTGACTCCATATTGCTTCAGTTCTGATGGCAGCTGGCGGTACCGACCGAGAAAACTGGGTTGGTACCCGGGCATTAACTCCACTCCCGCAAGGCGATTTGTCGGCGCGCTACTAGTTTCAACCGGAAGAAGATTTTCATCATCCCAGAAAGTCCAAGCATTGATTTGCGTTGTTTGAGGGGAATCAGAAATATAGTCAACAACATATGGATTTGCAGTGCTTACAGGATCGACAGAAAGATCGACCTGGTCATTCCTGGTAAAACGGTAAGTGACCGTCCCCAAGCTTGAACTGCCAAAGAAGAGAAACATCCACTGGTTATCATCCATCGGCCACATTGGGATGGGTTGATGGGCATGGTTGGTGAAGAATTGGATGCTTACACTGTCTTCAGGTGGTGTTGAAACCGGAGCTTGGGCAATTATCGTGGTGGGCTTTTGGTCATCGATCCGCCAGGTGGCAACCTGGTCGGTGATAACCACATCTTTATCTGGGAGAGTTATCGTTCGCAGAAGCAGCGCCCCGTTTTCATCCCTCTCAGCATTGATGTATCCGTTTCCCAGGGTGTACTTATATCGAAAAACGTTGCCAGCGTGCAGATTGAGCTGAATGGAGTAGCTGCCATCTTCGTTCCGCGACATTAGAGGCATGCGCGAGGCATAAGAATCTTGCGAGTAATCATTAAAAATAGCACCAACTTGCGCGTAGTTGCCTGTCAATCTTACAGGCGCGCCAACCGCATCCTTTGGAGGAGCAAGAGTTAGGGTGACCTTAATGGGGGAAAGAGGGGCCATTTGGATCACGGCAGGTGTAGAAAGATCTGCAACCAGGTTGGCTTGCTGCTGAAAAGGTTGGTGACTGCCATCAATGGACACAGCGCTAAGCACATGAACCCCAACAGGGAGGTCGTTAAGAACGAACCTTCCTGTCATGTCCGTAAAAGTCTGATATCCAGCAATGTTGATCAAAACATCAGGAAGAGGTTGGTTGCTCTTGCTGTCGTGTACGATACCGTTCAGATCCGCCGTTTCACCGGTGTAGGGGGTGTTTGGCCAACCGGAGATAATGTCTTTAATCAAGGCGTTTTTTTGCACAAACGCTATACGGTATCCAAGAGGTGTGCCATCAGCCTTTTGCTCGGCGACTTCGAGAGGAGCGGTCATAACGTAGCGATATCGCAAGGTGGCATTCTCGGGGAGCATTAATGTGCCAACAAATTTCCCATCAGGCTGGCGGGTCAGCGAATAGCGCTCAACATTGTAGAGCATACCGCTTACTTCGTCGAAAACATCTATTGCCAATTGGGTATCCACAGAGGGTGGAATGCGTAATTCCACGGAAAATTCCTGTGCGATCAACTCCGGGGTCGTAACTTTTGCCGGAATATCCGGGCTTTTTGTGGGGATTGGTTTATCAGAAGGATCGATGCGTATCGCGCATCCAAACAAAAAACTCACCGCCAACAAACTCAAGATCAGTCGGAGGGTTGTTCGGTTTTTTTTCGATGGCATAACAACCTGCTACTTGTTTAGAGTCTGTGTAATCGTCTCGATGTTATCTGCAAGGCTTCCTAAAACACCATTCACAAAGCGGGCGGAGCTATCAGTCCCAAAGGCTTTTGCCAATTCAACCGCCTCATTGATCCCAACTTTCAGAGGAGTCTTCCGGTATACAGCCACTTCCCACAAAGCAAGTCTCAAAATGTTGCGATCGATGACTGCCACCTGGTCCAAAGGCCATTCAGGGGCGTGTTCAGCAATCAGCGAGTCGAGTTTTTCAGCAAACTCACGCACTCCTGCTGTCAGCATGCGCGCAAATTCATACTGGGTGTCATCCAAACCCATTGCTCCGGCCCTGTCAGCAACGACCTCACCAAGTAAATGATCGGTGAGGTCGAGCTCATAAAGAGATTGGAGGGCACAAATGCGCGACTCTGTCCTTGATTTCATTGCACCTACGCTTCTAAATCGATATCGGTTACATGCACGTCTATACGAGCAACTTCCATGCCAACCATTTCTGTGATTGCCCGAGTGACCCTTTTTTGTACTTCCTGCGCCACAAGGCGGACGTTTCCTTCACTGCCGGGGATGATGTAGATTTCTACCTCAATTTTTTCTTCCTGCACTGATACCTTCACCCCGTCTTCAGGAACATTAGCAAGACCTTCGCGCGTACTCAGCCTGCTAACACCCGGTGTTGCCAGGGTGGTGAGTTTGGCGATGGTGTGCAGTACACTTGGCGCTATGGTTGTCTTTCCAGTTGATTCGTCCATGATGTCTCTTTTCTACAGCAGGTAGCCGGTTAGTAAGATACTTAGGAGAGCAGTTTCATCTTTGCTTAAGGGAAACTTCTCAGTTTGAGCAGTGATCTTTTCAAAAAGGTTATCGAAGTCAATCCCTTCGGGCCAACCCTCAAGAAAAGTGTTTATCGCGTCAGGATAACCTGCCGCAGCTTGCTCTGAAATGGAAAATCCGAGACCAGTAAGGATTTTCTCGAGTTCCTTAGTCCACTTGGAATAGAGGGACTGCCAGCTCTTCAGGGATGCGAGGCTGAACCGGGTGTCTTTTTCAAAAACAGTTTCAGCATCCCGAACTAAAAGGGCACGAGGAGCGGCCATCGCGTTGCGAAATCCACTGATCCTTACTTTATCTTTTACCTCAGCAATGAATTCCCGACGTAATTCCGAGGGAATTGAATCGAGATTCTCGAAAATCTTCTGCAAAATCTCTTTTCGAAAATAAGGTTCAATGAAGACGTTTAAAGCAATTGCTGGTTTCAAGTCTTCCATAATAACTCCTTTTCGCGCAGCATGTTTGCGCTTAATTAACAGGCGGAACTAATAGTCTTCGTTCTCTCCGGCGAGGTCATCATCTTCATCCTCGTCTTCCTCGACTGCCCAGAGATCCTCGTGTTCGTCTTCCCCGCCCATTTCATCCCAATCATCCAGTTCTTCGTCTTCCCAACTTGAACCAGCATGATCCTCCTCATTGGGGGAATAAGTTAAGCAGCCTGCATCAGGATTAACCTCAATAGCTGCTGCGCTGCAATAGCGTTCATCTAAAAAAATACAATCCAGATAATGGCAGCGAATTCGTGGCATTTTTATAAACTCCATAAAAAATTGATAGTCATTTTCGAGGGCATTTTACCTTAGTAAACAGAAACCGTAAAGAATTGCAAGTGCGTTATCCTGGCCTTACACGAATAGCTTCAATAACGTTTGGAATATTCTCCAATCTCGCCAGCAAGCGGCTTAATTGGGAAATGTCTGCTATCTCCACGATCAAGTTTATTTTCACAATGTGTTGTTTGCTGGTTAGTGAGAGATCTACTAAACGGGCGGGTTCGCTGGAAAGGATCACAGAGATATCCGCCATTAGGCCCTGGCGATCATAAGATGTGATCTGCAGTGGGACTGGGAAGGTTTGGGTCGCGCTGCCCCAATCGACTTTGATCAGTCGTTCTGTATCCCGAACGCGCAGAGCATTAGGACAATCCGAGCGATGAATGGTGACGCCGCGCCCGCGGGTGATATAGCCAATGATCTCATCACCGGGCATTGGGTTGCAACAATGCGCAAAATTCGTCGCCATCCCTGAAAGCCCCGAAACTGTAATGGCAGTGCTATCCCCACTGCTGCGGGGTGGTTCAGGGATGAGTTCATCAATTTCAGAAAGACTCGGCTTGCTGAGTTCCTCGATCCGGGTAATCAGCCTGCCCATAGGAATATCACCGGTGCCAATCCCAACGTAAAGGTCCTCAAGAGTCCGGACGTTGAAACTGGAAACGTAATCGTTGAGGTCGATATTGGTTAGCCCAAGCCGTTTGAATTCCTTTTCAACCAGGAGCTTACCGTGTTCCAGGTTTTGTTCACGAGCCTGCTGTTTGAACCACTGCTTGATCTTGGCACGGGATCGCCCGGATTTCACTAATCCGAGGTTCAGGTTAAGCCAGTCCCGGCTGGGACCACCCCGATTGACTGTCAGGATTTCGACCTGATCGCCAGTATGGAGGGTGTAGTCCAGAGTCACGAGCTTCCCGTTCACTCTCGCGCCACGACAGCGATGACCGATATCGGTGTGAACCTGGTAGGCAAAATCGATGGGAGTGGAACCGTTCGGTAGTTCGATGACGTCTCCGCGAGGGGTGAAGACGTACACCCGGTCGTGGAAAATATCCGACTTCATCCCATCGATCAAAGCCTGGCTGTCGTCAACTTCCTGGGACCAGGCGAGCAAATTGCGCATGGATTGTACTTTTTGCTCGTAATCACTGGAGAGAGTGGCTGCGTTTTCTTTATATCGCCAATGTGCGGCAATACCATACTCGGCGTTGTGATGCATTTCCCAGGTGCGGATTTGAACTTCAAGAGGTTTTCCATCGCTATAGATAACAGCGGTGTGTAAAGACTGGTAGTTATTCGGTTTCTTTGCTGCGATGTAATCATCAAACTCGCCAGGGATCGGCTGGAAGTGCATATGGATGATCCCAAGCACCTTGTAACAGGTTTCAACATCATCTACGATTGCCCGTACAGCCCGCAGATCGCGGATAGAGTCAAAATTCTTGCTCTTTCCCTCCATTTTGCGATAGATGGAATAGATGTGCTTGGGACGCCCGGAAATTGTTGCCCTGACATCCGCCTTGGCGCAAAGTTCCTGCAAATCGGTCACGATGTGGTCAATCTCTTCAAGGCGCTTTGCCCTGCGAAGTGTGAGTTGATCTGCGATTTCTTTGTACTTTTCAGGATTGGTGTAGCGAAAACCGAGATCTTCGAGCTCCCACTTGAATTGCCAGATACCGAGACGATTTGCAAGGGGGGCAAAAATATCAAGGGTTTCCTGACCGATTATGCGCTGACGGTCGAGCGGGAGCGAATTCAAGGTCCGCATGTTATACAGGCGGTCTGCCATTTTTATGACCACCACGCGGATATCGTCGCCAATCGCCAAAAGCATCTTTCGCAAGGTTTCAGCCAGATCATCCGAAAGTTTCAGTTCAGAGAGTGGGGTCGATGGGGCAAGCGGAGTACGTTCGGGCGGATGCTGATCTGCGCGGGAAAGTTGAGGTAAGGCAGTGATGCGGGTGACATCCTCCACAAATCCTGTGATTGTCCTCCCGAATTCCTTTCGCAAAGTTTCAACCGTGACAGGCGTGTCCATCAGGACGTCATGAAGAAGTCCAGCTGCGACAATATTTGGAGAAGCCTCAAGATCCAGCAGGATGTTGGCTACGCCAAGACAATGCGTGAAATAAGGCAGACCATTTGCACGAGTCTGGCCTGCATGTGCCTCTTCCGCGAAGGTATAAGCCTTTTTGATGAGTTCAACTTCAGCGGTGGAATAGCTTTTAGGTAATTTGTTTATGAATTGATCTCTATCCATACCTAAGCTAATTGTAAGCCACAATTCGAAGCTTACTTAAGCTTTTCCATGCTTGTCCAGTCCCTGTCAAGGCGCATGCTATACAGGCATTGGCGTTCCTGCTCAGATAAATTACCCTGGATCAAGTGGGTCATGAGCTGACCAACGCCAGGACCAAGCATAAATCCCTGACCGCAAGCGCCAGTGGCAAGCAGGAAACCTTCTATGCCTTCCACCTCACCTAAGATGGGATTGCCATCCGGGGTCATAGGATAGGTGCCACGCCATGTGCGCCTCACCCTGCAATTCGCCAGTTTTGGCATGGTTTCAATCAGGCGTTTGCTGGCGAGAGGCAGAAAGGCACTGGTGTCCTGGTCCAGGTATCCCCAGATCTGCGGATTGGGTGTGACACAGAAGATGATCTTGCCGCTTGGATGCTGGTAGAAATAGAAGTTACTCGAACCCGGCCGGGAGCGAATATCCACGATCATCGGGGAGAACATCGGCTGGACTGCTTCAGTAATGCCGGCTTCATGCGCGTCGGGTCTGACAGGCAGATCAAGCCCCACCATCCGCCCAATCTCCGCAGACCATGAACCTGCAGCATTGATAAAGCGATTGGTGGAATAATGCCCCTTATCTGTCGTAACCGACTGAACTTTATCTGCAACGATTTCAATCCCTGTAACATTTTCCTGGAATTGAAAGACCGCACCGTACCTCACTGCTTCCTGGTAGAAAGCAAAAGAGGCTTTTAGTGGCGAAGCAGAACCATCCTCAGGGGAAAAGGTACCTCCACGCAGATCTGCGGGGTTAATATCGGGCACAAGCTCCAGGAATGACTCCCGATCGAGCCAGTTTATGTTCAATCCCAAGCTACGCT
>ERZ1645192.1295-NODE-1295-length-20898-cov-7.222473_pt1 | contig 20898 bp, 22 predicted proteins | sample MGYA00575354_ERZ1645192 | MGnify/ENA primary metagenome ERZ1645192 (study PRJEB40844, sample SAMN11349763) | freshwater sediment metagenome | isolation source: river sediment | host: Sediment | place: India: Faizupur Khadar , New Delhi | collected 2017-02-21 ... | reverse complement strand
CACTGAGGTTCCAGGCAGTTCCCTCGATCGCCAGTACCGGTCCTGTCTTCATCAGGGTTACTTCTTGAACTCAGTGTATCCACACTTTCCACAGGTAACACGATCCTTGTGTTCACCCATGAAAACGCCTGGACCACACCGGGGACAGTACCTGCGCTGAGGAACTGCATTCTTTCCTTCAACCTTGAAATAGGCTGACCGCTTGACTGCGGCCTTCTCAGATTTTTTCGCTTTTGCTGCCATATTTCATCGTCCCCCTTAAGATGCCTCCGCAGCGTCACCGGACGGTGCATCCTGAGCATCTGCGTTGTCTTCTTCTTCCCCAGCCATTCCACGCTTTCGGATATACTCCGGTTCGATCTTTTTCAGGTATTCAGCAGAGGTATACACCCGTGCATCGCCTGATATCTCTGTTAATCCAAACCGGTTCTGGAGTGACCCGATCACCAGCTGATCCTTTGATGCGTTGAGCATTGCTGCAAGTTTCGCATGGACCATCTTGCGTGACGGAGTTGCTCCGGTATATGTGATGTTAAACCCGACTTCTTTCCGGTTTAACAGAACATTTTCTGTTTGTGAAGTAATAGTAATCTCCATAGAGATCCGTATTAGGTTGCCTTTCAGATGTTAAATACCTCGCGCGCAACCGGGGTGCTGACCTCTTCAAAACAGGTGAACAGTTCTTCTGCCCGTTTCTTCATAGCCGGAGTAATTGAAAGCATAACAACTCCTTCTCCAGGCTGGCCATAGAGAATGATTGTTCCAAGTGGCGCGTGCATTGCCAGCGGAACAACAGCCAGGTCCTCTTCCCCTTCAACCTGTATGATGGTTCCCGGATGGGAAGCTGCAACCTCTGTTGCATCTATCAGGTCTTCGGTAAGCCCGCCTGCCGGATTTTTGACCAGCAGCTGATGATACTCCGGAATGGTCACTCCCGGATATGGCTGGCGCATGGTATGCCCGTCCACAATCGCAACCTCCGGTGGTCTGCCAGCGCTGAGAAGGTTAGCCGTGACGACATCTCCAACACTAAACACAGGTTTTCCTGGTAAAAGTTTGAGAACTTCCTCAAAAGAGTGAAAAAGGGTGCCAAATGGTTCTTTAAACAACTGGCGGTGCCGGGCAGGAAGAATTCGCATCAACGGACCTTAAGGGCATATCTTCCAGGGAGGGTGATATTCATCCGGCGGGCCACTTCGCTATGTTCCGGATCGATGATGACCAGGTATCCGGTCCAGTCTGCGGTAAGATTGGAGGTTCCACAGATGGAACAGGACGTCCCTTCAACAACCCGGTGACAGTCACGACAGACCATATGTTGTTTCTTCTTTCCGCCAGCCATGCTTAAATCGCACTCTTCTCTTTCTGCTCGTTCTTCATATCCTCTTCAAGCCAGACCAGGTTTCCAAGACCAGCCTGTCGCATGGTAAGACCAATCTTGCTTTCACGTGGTTCACGTTCATTCAGGCTCAGAGTGACAACACGTGCCCTGACCGGAGAGCCGACACCAAGATGACGACCCGAATCCTGACAGATCAGTTGTGAGTTCTTCTCATCATAACTGATGTACTCATCAGATATCTGACTCACATGAAGCATCGCGTCAATCGGCCCAAGGCTGATGAACGCACCAAAACTGGTCGTTTCCACAACAATACCTTCAATAATCTCCTGAAGTGAGAGACGAAGAGCCAGACCTTCAAAGTCAACATCATAGTAGACCGCACCGTCCCCGGGGACCATCTCCCCTTCTCCAATCCGGAGAACCTTGGTAACGGCGATGAAAATCCCGATCTCCTTGTCGATACTTCCTTCCAGCTGCTCCTGCAGCACATCCAGAATGACTGTTGTGAGATCCTCCCCAAGCCGGTGAGGAGGAACACGCACCTTGTCAATCAGTTCCAACCGGTAATACATTCTCTTATCTCCGAATCAACTCTAATTTCTGTTTTCCTGCAAGGCTGACAACAGGGAGGCCGACATCCAGAACCTGATCACGAAGTCTCCGGTCATTGGTAACCACACCACAGTGGAGATCCTTCGCACTCATCAGAATCTGTTCATCAGGAGTCCCTTCCCCTGATGATGCAATGATCTCACACTTCTGTGCGAACATGAGCCCGAGACGTGCAGATGCTGCATGTTTCCCTTTTCCCCTTGCCAGTCCTTCAAGTTCCCTGATAACAATCTCCGGCACAACCATCCTGACAGAGCCGAGCATCCATTTCAGTTCATCCAGGAGGTCAATTTTAAATTGCGATGCCATGAGAAAGGCATTGGTGTCGATAAGGATGGTCACTCGATCAGTGTTCCCATCCCGATCAGTCGCCACCGTCCACCAACCTGCCTGCTGATAGCGATAGGTGACCCGATACTGGCACAGACTGGTCGTTTGAGGACAACTTCAGCGGCATCTTTCCGGGTATTGCTCACCAGACCCACTGTCACAGCAGTTCCTACGGAGAGCATCAGAGGCTCGCGCTGTTTGAGTGGTTCGATCGAAACCTCGCTATTTGAGCCGACAACCCGCTCCATGAGTTTGACTGAGAACCACATCTTCTCCCAGACCGGCGGAAGTTTTCCGACATGACCAAGAACCTGTCCGGCAAGCATATCGCTTTTGGTAATTGCCGGGTCAAGTTTTGTACCGATGGCAAGAAGACCTCCGGGAGTTGCAATATGGACTTTCTTTTGTCCTTTATGAATCTCTGTCACCTTGGTGATGATAGGCTCCCACTTGGTCTTGTTCTCCACCTGGTTCTGGATACCCGGCCGGATCTCAATCTCAGCACCGTCCTCAATAAGACCCCTGATCAGGGATCCTCCAACAACGCCGCCTTTTACATCCTTCCAGCTGCATCCTGGCCGGTTCACATCAAATGAACGAGCGATGAGCATGACCGGATCTGCTTCCGGATGGCGTGATGGTTCTGGAATGACTTCGTCAAGAGCCTGAATAAGTGCCCAGATATTGATATTTTTTTGTGCTGATACCGGTATGATTGGTGCATTCTCTGCAATTGTTCCCTTGACAAAAGCCTTGATCTCCTCATAATTCCTGATTGCTTCCTTATGGGAGACCACGTCAATCTTGTTCTGGACGATGACAATTTTCTTAATCCCGACCAGTTCAAGAGCCATGAGGTGCTCTTTTGTCTGGGGCTGCGGGCACCGGTCTGCCGCAGAAATCACCAGCATGGCACCGTCCATCAGAGCAGAGCCTGAGAGCATGGTTGCCATCAACGTCTCGTGTCCGGGTGCATCCACAAAAGAAACAGCACGAACAGGCTCGGTCTCACTGTCACACCTTGTACAGACCGGGGTTGTGGTCAGCCCCTCAGGTCCCCGGCATTTTCTGCACCGGTAAAAGACAGCATCTGCATATCCAAGTCTGATAGATATGCCCCGTTTCATCTCCTCACTATGTCTGTCAGTCCAGACGCCGGTGAGGGTATTTACCAGTGTGGTCTTACCATGGTCAACATGACCGACCACACCAATATTGGTATTAGGAATCAGTTCTTCTGGCACCAGCTATTCAACCTCCTTACGTATTTCCATCGGATCATACTTATAGACATAACCGCAGGGACCAGGAACAGATACAGTACTACTGGAGTCTGCATCTTCCTGAAACCTGCCATCACGTATCCTGGTTATCCTGCACCTGCACAGGCACCATCCAGGGATGGCGGCTCTTCCATTGCTTCTTTTTCAACCTGACTTCTTTCATGTTCCAACCGTGCAAGCTGCTCACCCCGGTCAATCTCACGCTCATTCTTCTGAACAGATTCAGCCGGAATTAACTGGTCAAGCCGGTATAACAGGCCGGTTGAATCAAGTTCAGCAAACCGCCTCCCGCTTTTATCTACCAGCCGTGTGATAGTTCCGGAGGTTCCGGTGCGTGGATATCGTACAGCCGCCCCGGCCTCCAGTATCTCCTGACTCATACTCTCCCCTATTCTCCTGCTCAAAATTAAATCCTCTGTCCACCTGATACCTGCTCCTCAGTGACCTGGTATTCAGTCCCGGTTTTTGTGCTGCGGTATTTGCCCGGGATGGTGACTGCACCGATGGTTGTCTCTGTCGGATACGGCACTGTAAAGGTACCATTGACACTCTGTGTCCGGTAGATAAATTCACGTCCGGTGTTGGTCTTTACTGGTAACTCCAGCATACCCTCACCAGGTATCTGTGCCCCTTTCACATGCTCGAAGATCTTCACATACCGAAGGTCATGCATGTCAGCAGGAGTGGTCCTGGTACTTGACTCATAGATGAGCCGGTAATGACTGAGTGCCGGGACCGGCTCGACCGGATCAGTATATCCGAAGTTCGCCAGTATGACATCGTACTGGGGGTTTTCCTGTGCATTGAATGAATTCGCGAGGGCTTTACCTGCAGAATAATTTGTCTGTGCCCCGTCAACGACAACCGGTGCATTCAGTCCTGATGCTGATGGTTTCATGTATCGCAGGAAGTAGACATTACCCGGTTCGGTATATGTCCCGTCAAAGTTATGGAGACGGGAGATCATCGTCTGGTAGTACTCATTGGTGAGCAGCGGGTAGTTCATTCCTGACTTTGGATCATCCGGGCTTGGGAAGATAAATGTCCGCTGATATGGATAGACACCAACATCCGGGTCATCCCAGGTAGACATGGCCCAGAATTTTCCGGTATCCATCTCATAGTCGGTGATGACATATTTTGTATTCAGATTGGCAAGAATCTGGTCTGCCTCACTCTCATTCTTTGTCATGAAGAACCTGGCAGACCCGTTCGGTCCGTTCACCCCATACTGGAAGGGATTTGCATTGGGCATACGTTTTCCAAGGTAGGTAATGATGTGCCCGTAATCCCACCATGACATGACACCATAGGCATTATCAGGATAGGTAAAATTATTCTCATCATATATGGCGTAATAGTCAACCCCTGGATCAGGTGTGTTCTGATTCATCCATTCCGTTGCTTCTCTCCAGTCCGGGTTCAGGTTATATGCCCCCATCATGAGATCTCGTCCCAGTGCCTGATATGAGAAGAGGAGGGCGAGAATCAGAATTATTGCCAGGAATACATATGATCCGACTTTCACCGATCCTGATGAGTGGCCGGATTTTCCTCGTGCAATGTCATGGCTTTTCCCTGCTTTTTTCTTTCCTGACTGATGTTCGTCATCCTCAGGTGAGGTTTCCGGTTTTGGTCCGAAGGGAAGCCGTATGATATCAAGAGCAAATCCGACAGCAATTCCTGCCAGTATGGCAACCGGTACTGCCAGATAGTATTCATATCTGATATGCTGGCAGGTTGCGTAAAAGATCACGACTGCCCAGATAAGGGTAAACGCATGGGACGGGCAGAGTTCTTTTCTGATCCGGTACAGGAGAACGGCTGCTCCGGCACCGAAGAGGAGAAGGCTGTACTGGAATGTCCTCCATGCATCGTCCATGCTCCAGGGTCTCGCCTCCTGAATTGTCTTCCAGTGAATATCATTTGAACCAAAGAATGCATTGGCATTTGCCATCATGTATGCAAACAGGTCAGGAAGGATGAGTGCAAGAGCAATAATTCCAAGAGCACTTACTCCGATAATGGCGCCCACATAATACCAGTATGGCTTCTCTCTGAGCTGGTATGAAAATCCGAACAGGAGAATATTTGCTAAAATCAGGAGAGCATAGGCGATCGGATGTCCGATGGTATAATAATTAAGTCCTCCTTCTGAATGTACGCCGATGAAGAAGAACCCGATGATTGCGACGAGGAACGTTACCGAGTTAATGAACAGCGCCGATGCTCCCAGATGCCCGATATACCGCTGGATGATAAACCAGACCGGAGTGAACATCCCAACGATAAGGGCAAATAATAGCATGGTTGGCATCAGGGCCAGTCCGAGGACATAGGTGATTCCACATAATATTCCAAGGAAAATAGGAATCTTCCAGGTCTCCTTGTCTTTCAGATCGACCGGATGTTTCCTGCTATACACCAGTGCAGTAAGATAACACAGACAAAAGAGCGTGCCGAAAAAGACTTCTCCTGCATGATGATCCAGGTACCCGTAAAATGACCTGAAGAAGAACTGGCCTGGCACAATGGCGATGAAGAACGCCGCTGCGATCCCCGCTTTCCAGTCTGCAACCCGGCTTACCAGGAGATAGATGACCGGGACCATGAGTGCTGCCAGCACACAGGGAAGGAAGAGTGAGACTGAAATGATCTCCGTTCTTGTGGCAGCTCCGGTGATCAGGCAGATGGTGGCTCCGAGGAAGGGGAAGAGCGGTCCCCAGTGCATGGGTTGCCCGTACGGGAAGTAGGTCATCGGATCAAACCAGGCAACATTCGGGTAATTTGCGATTATCTGTTCAATCCTGCGTAACTGATAGGTCGGATCATCCATCCCGACAAACATCAGCACATCGGTAGTTCCTGAATACGCGGGTAGAGTTCTGATAATAAACGAAAAAAAGGTAATAAGGAGGACTATTGCTCCTAATATGAGTGTAAAAGGTTTTAAATATCTTGAATATTCCATCTCATCACGCTCGTTCAATTGTATGAATACTACATCTGTTTTCCGGGTCCATATAGAAATTCATCTGGTCCTGTACGATTTCCCTGATCTGGTACCGGACTTCGTACCCTAATTGTTTGATCTTTGAGATATCAGCAAACAAAATCGGGACATCAGAAGGTCTGAATCGCTCCAAGTCAAATTCAATGGGAATGGTTTTTTCAGGCGTCCTGACGAGGATACCGCCATCCTGTGGTCCGAAATCCAGGGTGCCGTCTAGTATCATGCGGTCAACTTTTGATTTCTCAAAATGCGAACCAAACAGTGCCTCATTGTCTGGCTCCAGGGGATCTTTCAGGCACTTACCGGAATTGGTTGTGCAGATCTCCTGGACCGGCATACCACACGCCTCAATGCTGTGGAGTATATAACTGAGAACCGATGTGGTTCTGTTTGAGCCCTGATTATAGACGTCCCCTGGTTTCCCTTTCATGGCAAGGATCTCATATCCATGGACGATGTCATCAATATGTGACCAGTCACGGAATGCATTCACATTCCCGATGGTAATTTTATCCGTCTCATTGCACCTGAAATGACTGACCTGGCTGGTTATGACTGAAGTGACAAACTGGATCCCTCTCCCAGCCCCTTCATGATTAAATGCCCGTGATACGATCCCTTTCAGGCCATAGGTGTAAAAATAATTCCGGAAGAGATAGTCTCCATAAACCTTGGAGACGGCATACGGAGACATGGGCCTGAGCGGGTTATTTTCATGAATCGGAAGTTCAGGTATCTTCTCTGGTTCAGGGAAGACATTCCCGTATTTCTCTTTCAGTCTGGTATACTGCTCATCAGAGCTGATAACAAGCCCGTACTCCTCGCTGGTTCCTGCAAAGACCAGCACCGGGTCTGCTCCTTTCATCCTGACCGCTTCGAGCAGATTGTTAGTTCCAAGGCCGTTTATCTGGGCGGTTTCAAGGGGATGAGAAAAGGATCTCGGGACAAATGACTGAGCGGCAAGATGAAAGATGTAATCAGGTTCTGCAATGTCTATCGCATTCGCAATCCCGGTCAGATCTTCAAGACCCGCTTCCACATAGGTAATTGCCCGTTCGATCTTCTTTTGTGACACATTCTTTGGTATGGTACCGTCTGATCGCCTTCGCACCATTCCATAAACCCTGGCCCCTTTATCCAGAAGGTCACGGGCAAGATATGAACCGGCAAATCCACTCACGCCGGTGATCAGGACATTTTTATCATTCCAATTCATTCGATATTACTCCCCATGGATCCCCCGATATATTCTGATGTATATTCCTGAAAGCAAGTATGCACATACGTTTCGATTTGTTCCTTAAATATCTTGTAATCAAAAAGTTCTGCCCTCTTTCGTGCTTCATGCCCGAACCGGGCAGGATCAGTATCAACATTCCTGATGGCATCAGCGAGTTCTGCAGCTTCGGGCGCAACCAGAAAACCGGTATATCCATGAGCGACCGTCTCCTGGTATCCGCCTTCACACACGGCAACCACTGGTTTTTCAGAGGCCATGGCTTCAAGAGGTGTAAGCCCGTAATCCTCATCAATAGCGGTTGTGAGAAATCCTCTGCATCGGCCATACAGGGTCAGGAGTTCCTCATCAGGTACCGGGCCAAGGAAGGTGACATTTGATGGAGCCTTGTGAACAAGATATTCAAATTCGGGGTATATTCTCCCTGCAATTACGAGTTTTTGATCCGGGAGAAGACGGAATGTTTCAAGTTGCAGGTCAATTCTCTTCCATTTATCTACTCTGCTGACCGACAGCCAGAAATCCCCATATCCCTGGTTCTGATATTTTTCCAGATGTATGGGTGGGTATATGACCGTTGCAGGCTTTTGATACGCCTTCCAAATCCTTGTTCTGACGGTATGGGAGATACCGGCAATTGACCTGACATGTTTTTTTACATATCGTCGGTCAAGGAACCGGAATATACCCAAGATTATTATGAATAGCTCCCGTTTGCCGAACGGCATTGATGCCAGGGTAGGATAGTACATATCATAAAATGCACGTCGCGGCGTCAGCATCATGTAGGAATGCGGCGTCTTCTCCGACAAAAACCGGAGAGACATGTCATCGGTGGCTATGTAGAAGTCATAATCGAGGTTGAGTTTTTTAAATAATCGCATTCCCGCAAGCTGACGAAGGGGCTCATCCGGAAGCATCTTGTCTAGCGGAAAAAACCGGACCTGTGCAGCATCGGGATACATGGTGCAGAAATCTTCACCAACCGACAAGCAGACAATGGTTGCATCCAACGCCCGTGCCATGTCAATAAAAAAACGTTCAGCACCGCCCGGGATTTTAAAATCCATGCAGGAGAGGATGGCAATTCTCATACCTGCTCCTGAAGGGGACAACCAATCTCGTTCATAAACTTCTCCGCAATCCTGTCCCATCTCATCTCCTCAGGTGGGTCAAACCTCTCATGGTTGCCACTCGTGATCAGATCTTTTATTGCCTCAGTAAGCCCGTCATTATCACCCGGCGTGGTAAATCTGGTCCCTGCGTAGGATCCAAGGCTTTCCACAAGTCCCCCCACCCGTGTCGCCAGGATGGGAAGGCCGTATGCAATACCGATATGGGCTACCCCGCTCTGTGATGCACGGGTATAGGGAAGTACCAGGAGATCTGCGGCTGAAAAAAATACCGGGATATCTTCATCTGAAATATACCGGTTCTCAAGGATTATCCTGTCAGAGACCGGCGAGTTTTTTATGCGGCCAAGAGACTCCTGGTCTTCCCACGCCTCCCCGGCAATGATGAGGACGGTCTCCTCCTGTATTGAAGAAGGAAGTTTTTCAAATGCCTGGACCAGATCAGATACACCCTTGTACGGCCGAAGCAGACCAAAGAATAACAGGACAAATTTTCCCCTGACTCCCCGTTTTGACTTACACTCTTCTTTAATCAGGACTGGATACTGGTCATACAGTCCGTGAGGGATTACCGCAATCCGTGAGGGATGAATTCGGTACTGGGATGCAATCAGCTCCCGGTCATGCTCTGAGTGAACAATAAACCGGGACGCGTTTCGCCGGATGATCCTCCCCATCGCCTTTGCGTACATCCGGAGCGGAAGGATGGCGTACTCCAGGGGGTCCACCACTTCATGAAACTCAATGATTATCCTGGCTTTTCCGCCGGAGAGCAGGAGCAGGGCAAGGAACATGTGCACGACACTGGAAGTCCACCATTCAAAGATGACGACATCTGATCTCCTGATTCTCTGAGCTCCTGTTGCCCATGAAAACGGATTATACCAGTCAAGAACTTCAGCGACATGAACTACATCTGAAAATTGTACAGAGCTGGTGGAAATACCTACCCGCTTCCATCCCGGAAAAAGCCTTTTTGGGAGCATATTTCGAAATAGAATCGCATGGACGATACCTTTTTCAGACAAGGCATTGCAGAGCCTGATGGTATAATAACTGATACCTGATAGAAATCTGGTTGAGGGACCAACAACTGAAATTACAGGGGAAATAGTTTTTTTCATTCTACAGTGACACTCTTTGCAAGGTTTCTGGGCATATCAATTTCTCTTCCCAGCCGGTTTGCGGTATGATATGCAAGGAGTTGTAAGAGTACGGTAGATGTCAGAACCTGGGTCCACATATGTGCTTTTGGAAGTGGGATTACCACATCAGCTATCTCCCTGACATCTCCATCGTCCTCATTCCCAATAGCAATAATGGGAGTTCCCCTGGCCTTCATCTCTTTCAGATTCCCAAGCATGACTTCGTATGCAGGCCCGGGTGTACATATGGCGATTACCGGAGTATCCGGGGATAAGAGAGCGAATGGTCCGTGCTTCAGTTCTCCGGCGGCATATGCTTCGGCATGGATATAAGAGATCTCCTTCATCTTCAGGGCTCCTTCCATCATAACCGGATAAAACACCCCCCGTCCGACATAAAAGACATGTTCGGCCTTACTGCAGAGATCCACCGCCTCTGTCAGATCGGTCAGGAGAACCTGCTCAATTGCATACCTCGCATGATCCAGGATGTCATGACATCGTCCTCCGGAGAGGATATTCACAACCTGCATGAGAACTCCGACCTGGGCGATGAATGATTTTGATGCAGCGACACTTATCTCCGGGCCGGCATGCATCAGGATGGTGTCATGGGCACTCCGGGTGATGGAGCTGCTCAAAACATTGGTTATCGCAACGGTTTTCACATTATTACATATCCCTTTCCTGATTGCTGCCAGCGTATCTGCTGTCTCACCACTCTGTGATATACCGATGATCACATCGCTGAAAGGCACCGGGGTATACTTGTATTCTGAACCCAGTTCCAGCCTGACAGGAATACCGCACGCCGGTTCAATCAGGTACCGGAATATCATGCCGGCATGATACGAACTCCCGCATGCCACCACGGTTACCGATGATGCCTGGCGCAGGGATAATGGTAATGTCTCTTCAGAAACAGCATGGACTGCCTGATGGATGGCATCCGGTTGTTCAAAGATCTCCTTGAGCATGAAGTGGGCAAACCCGCCTTTCTGCACCGTGTCTGGTGTCCAGCTGATCTCCTTGATCTCACGTTCTGCAGGACTGTCCCCAAAGTACACTGAATATGAATCTGGTTTGAGTTCTGCAATATCTCCATCATCAAGATAGATAACCCGGGAGGTATACTCAAGAAGTGGTGTGATATCCGATGCAGCGAAGACCTCACCGTCCCCTATCCCAAGGACCAGGGGGCTCTGGTTTCGTGCAGCAATGAGCCGGTCTTCACCAGCTGATATGATCAGCAGGGCATAGGATCCGGTCAGGAGTGGAAGGGTTTTTCTGACCGCTTCAAGCAGATCACCTGCATATGCCTCCTCAATCAGGTGTGCAATCACTTCAGTATCGGTCTCTGATCGGAAGGTATGTCCTCTTCCGATAAGGTCACGTTTCAGGGAGGCGTAATTCTCTATTATCCCGTTATGAACTAAGGCAATCTGTTCAGTGCAGTCCTGGTGCGGATGAGCGTTGATATCTGACGGAACGCCATGGGTTGCCCATCTTGTATGACCAATTCCGATGGTCCCCTGCAGCATGCCTTGGGAATCAGGGAGATCAGAGACCTTTCCTGCTTTTTTATGAACGCATACCTCTGATGCAAGAGTTGCTATCCCGTAGGAGTCATATCCCCGGTACTCAAGTCTTCGAAGGCCCTGGAGCAGGATTGGTGCCGCACTCCGATAGCCGGCATACCCGACAATGCCACACATCCTATATCACCCGGGTTTTATCAGGAATACGGGTGCAGGAGAACCTGAGGTCTGTTCTTCCCTCAATTGTTACCTCATTACCGACAATGGTATTCTCAAACATGACTGAGGGTTTGCAGAAGACACCATTCCCCATGATGACTCCGCATCCTGCACGGATAGCGGCATCTCCTGATGGAATAAACCCACTGGCATACATTGCTGAAGTATACTCTCCAAGGGTACATCCTTCACCGATGACCGACCCTGAAATGCTTGAGTGGGATGCGATAACCACATCATCCATGAGGATGGATCTCCGGATGACGGTAAAGGGTTCAATCTTCACCCGGGATCCGATACTGGTTCCAGGTTCAATGACGACATGGGGCCCGATAGTGCAGTCATCTCCGATGATTACCGGTCCGGTTATCACGGTTCCAGGTCCAATCTTTGTTCCGGCTCCAATTGAGACCTTTCCCTGCATGATAACTGATGAACTGATGGTCCCGGATTTTTCCGGAGAAATAAAAGGCAGGAGACGATCATTCATGATCAGGAGATCCCAAGGGTAGATTGCATCCTGCCAGGAGTGGGCCTTTACTGCAGTAATCCGTGTTCCCTGCCTGATCTCATCATCAATTGCCTCACTCAGGCTGGGAAGGGTGATCCTGTTCAGGAGTTCTGCCCCCAGGTGATACACCCCACAACTTACGGTCATCCTGCTTGCAAGAACCGGTTTCTCCGTTATACTGGTAACCGTATCCTCTTCAATGGTCACGACCCCGAAGTTTGACGGCTGCCGGTGAGTAGTATAAAGAAGGGAGTTTTTTATTCTGGCGATATCCCTGATGGAGTCAGGATCGATGTAATTGTCTCCGGGAAGAACCAGGACATCACCTGCAATCCGGTCCCGTGCACTAAGGAGGGCATGGGCTGTACCGAGTTGCTCTGTTTGCCGAACGATCATAACCGGTACACTCAGATGAGAAAGGTGCCGCATTACCTGTTCCTTGCGGTACCCGACTACCACAATAATATCCCGTATCCCGGCTTCCAGAAGTGACAGGCTGGTATGCTCAATGATCGGCTTATTGGCGACCGGGATGAGGGCTTTTGGTTTGTTCTGCGTAAGCGGACGAAGTCGGATTCCTTCTCCGGCTGCAAGAATGACTGCCTGCATACTCATCGTCGAATCACCGTATGATCATTCAGTCTCCCTTCGACCAGGGCATGCGGACCGATTCTGCAGTGGTTTCCGATGACCGATCCGACATTTATCGAGCAGTTAATACCAAAAAGAACATCATCACCGATAACTGCACCGAATTTACGTCTTCTGGTATCTGTTCCCCCGATGATGATTGTTCCTTTATCGTGGCGGAGATTTGCAATTTTTGTTCCTGCTCCAAGGTTACAGCCGCTTCCGATCACACTGTCTCCAACATAGGAGAAATGAGGGACATTTGTATTATCCATAATAATGGAGTTTTTAATCTCGGAGCTATGTCCTATATGGCAGGTATTCCCAATTGCTGTTCCCGGCCGGATGTACGCGTGCGGGCCGATTTTGCAGTCAGCACCGATGATACATGGTCCTTCCAGGTACGAACCTGACATGATCACGGTTCCGGGGCCTATCTGAACATCTCCTTTGATAACGACACCTTCTTCAATAATTCCCTGGTGTTCGGAGATGATCTGAGTCATCATCTCTTCATGAACTCCCAGGAGATCCCAGGGTGATCCCATGTCTGCCCAGAAACCAAGTCGAACTCCCCGGAGTGTTTTATTCTGAATATAAGTCATGAGAGCATCGGTCAGTTCCAGTTCTCCCCTGGGTGAAGGTTTGATGGTCGTGAGTTCTTCAAAAATCCCGGGCTCGAACAGATACATCCCTGCATTGATGAGGTCGCTCTTCGGATGCAGGGACTTCTCCTCAAGGCCGGAGATGATCTCCCCATCCATAGTGACCACTCCGTAGTCCTGCGGGTGGGATGAGGTGAACACACCCATGGCCGGGGCCGGAGTCTTCAGCATGGCCCCTATGTCATCAGTGTGCAGGACCATGTCTCCATTGAGCAGGAGAAACTGCGAATGGACATGGGGCCTGACGGTCATCAGGGCATCTCCGGTTCCCTGTTGCCGTTTCTGGGTCACGTACCTGATTGAGATTCCCCTGGATGTTCCGTCACCAAAAAAATTCCTGACCGATGCCTCACCATACCCGACGACAAAGATAAACTCGGTAACCCCGGCATCCATTACCGCATTGAGCAGGTGTTCAAGCATTGGTCTGCCGGCAAGCGGAAGCATTACCTTTGGCCTGGAACCAGTGAGCGGTCTCATCCGTTTGCCTTCACCGGCTGCCAAGATGACACAGACCGTCACTGTTTTACCTCTTTTCGTATGATCCTGACCATGTCCTCACCTTTCATGAGGAGTTCCTTCGCAATGTCCATACTCTTTCCTTCTGCAGTAAACCGGATCTTCGGCTCAGTCCCACTCGCCCTGATAAGGCACCATCCCTCCTCCTCCTCAATTCGGATGCCATCGGTTGGATTTACTGCACCAAGAGCATAGAGCAGATCATGAGCATTCTCCAGCTCAAGTGATCTCCGGAGTATCGGATAACTTGGTATTGATGCAATTTCAGAAGGCAGATCCCATTCTCCCGCCATCTCACAGAAGAGAGCTGCTGCATACGGGCCGTCGGGACATCGGGAGATCTGTGGGAATATCCATGCACCCGAGGGTTCACCACCAAAATCACCCCACCGTACCAGTTGTTCGGATACGAATGCATCTCCCACCGGGGTCCGTCTGACTTCAGCAACCTCTTCAATCGCCATGGATGCATCATAGGTGGTGACGACCTGCTTTGCTCCGAGGTATTTTGCAAAAAGAATGAGTAACGTATCTCCGGGGATAAAGGTCCCATTTTTATCAAATGCCATCATCCGGTCAGCATCCCCGTCATGAATGACCGCACAGGCAGAACCGGATTTTTTTATGAGTGAGGGTATATAGGGGAGGTGTTCTGGCAGAGGCTCTGAAGGGCGTGAGAAATTCCCTGCAACATTCGCATTCACTGCGAGGGTATGAGCCCCCATCCTGCTCAGCATGCGGGGAGTGATGACCGATCCTGCTCCGTTCCCACAGTCAACCAGGACTTTCAGTCCTTCCCGAATCTGAATTTTACCAGCAATGGCAGTACTGTGCTCTTCAGCCGGGTATGAGGGGATGCAGGTACCCTGTTTTTTCCAATCGGCCCAGGGAATATCCACAAGAGTCTCTTCTATCTCCTTCTGCTGAATAGCCGAGAATGAAGAACCGTCCGGATTGAACAGTTTCAAGCCATTATAGGGTTCCGGGTTATGAGATGCGGTAACCATGCAGGCCGCATCGGTGTTTCTGCCACCATAAGCAACAGATGGTGTCGGAGCGATACCTCCATCGTATACTTTTGCACCTGCTGCAAGAGCGCCTGCACGAAATGCTGCAGATATAAGCGGGCCGGTTGTCCGGGTGTCTCGCCCGATTACTACCCGGCTGGCTTTTGCCCCAACCGCCTTTCCTACCTGCAATGCAAGACCGATGAGGGTATCATCATATCTCCGGCGGATCCCGGAAGAGCCGAACAGCATACCAGATTGGTTCAATCTTCAGATGTTTGAAGGTTCGCTCTTCCGAACGGGCAGAAATGTTCACAATGAAGAAGATTTGCCGTTCCAACCGTTGATGGTCCAAGGTAGAGCACCTTTTCCTGAGGGAGCTCTGACAGGAAATCCGCATCATCCCCGGTCAGTCCGTCGCCGGTCACCAGAATATAGTCGGCATCTTCAGCACGGTCCACGAGAAGACTTCCTGCAATTTTTCGTGCATCCGGCATAGTCCCATGGCAATATATCCGCTTATTCAGAATTTTTTTGGCGAGTTCTGCTCTGCATTCGGTATGCTCTTCCTGCCTGCAGGCGTGCAGTTTCCTAGTCGTGCACAAAAAACCGGTGACGGCCTTCAGAATGCCTGCCGCTGCAGCCCGTTGTGATGCCTTTTTCAGCGGGGCATTAATCATAAAGGAAGCCTTGGTGGTTGCTTTTATGATCTCGTCAGCAACAAATACTGCAGACCTGCCTCCAAAGACAACCTGAATCGGCACTCCCTTCTCATATGCGCACCGGGGAAGATCATACTCTGGTGTCAGCAGGACCGGGCTATCTGAAATGCCGCACTCTTCCATCATAGGCACTAATGCCTGAACTGCACTGTTTATCGGATGCATTGGTGTTACCATTCTATTTCCATCCATAATGGCCGATGAGCGGAACAAAACGAACCGCTCCGAACCGCTCTGTCTGGTATTCATCTTTGTTTCGTGTCACCCTGACCAGTTCCTGAATATCCCGATCGCCGACCGGGGCTACAAGTCTCCCACCATCTGCGAGTTCTTCAAGCAAAGGCTCTGGTATCCGGGGGGTTCCCGCGGTGATGAGAATCCCGTTGTAGGGTGCCCTATCCGGATATCCCTTCGTTCCATCCTGGCAGAGCACCAGAACATCCCTGATACCTGCTCTTGCAAGGTTCTCCTCTGCAAGGTCTGCAACTTTTGAAATCCTCTCTATTGAGATGACTGTTGCTCCACAGGCAACAAGGATCGCAGCCTGGTATCCTGAACCGGTTCCTATCTCAAGAATAGAGTCGCCTTTCTCCGGTGACAATAGTTCGGTCATGACCGCGACGATATATGGTTGTGATATGGTCTGGTCATGCCCGATGGGCAGGGGATAATCCTGGTACGCTTCACGGGCGAACGGTTCAGGGACAAACAGGTGACGGGGAACGGAACGCATGGCCTGTAGTACGGAGGGGCTTTTCACACCCCGTGCCTCTATCTGCCTTCGGACCATCTCCTCCCGTTCTGCTGTCCTGGGATTATCCATCTAGAATCCTGATTTCTCTGCAGCGTCGATGGCCGCATCGATCTGGTTCTGGAGTACATCTGGCAGGCCTTCTACCTTGACATCCAAAAACCCACGAATGATGGTCGCAGTTGCTGTCTCTTCGTCAAGACCTCTGGCCATCAAGTACTCGATCTCGTCACGGGCGATCTTTCCGACTGCTGCTTCATGCGAGAGTTCGGTATCCACGACATCTCCCTTAATCTCCGGTATTGCGTGGATGGTTCCGTCTCTCAAAATAAGTCCCTTGCATTCGATATGGCCTTTTGTCCCTTTCACTAACCCATCAATCCTGCCCCGTGAGAGGATGGTGCCGCCGGTAGTGATAGCCCGGGTGATGAGTTCGGCACTGGTTCCTTTTGCCCCAAGCACTGCGGTTGATCCAAGGTCCATAAAGGATCCAGGCGTGCAGACCACTACACTCGAGAACCTTCCGACTGCCCCCTCTCCCTTCAGATTACAGAGGGGAGCCATCTGGATCTTTCTAACTGGTTCCATACAGACATAATTTGACAGAAACACTCCGTTCTCTTCAACAATGGCTGCTGACCGTGGGTAGACTGCGATGTTTTTGCCCCAGTTGTGAATCATGGTGGAAGTTACCTTGGCACCCTTCCCGACATAGATCTCAGTAACCCCAAGGTGTGCTCCACTACTCCGCCCTGATGAACTGGTACATCCGGAGATGATGTGGAGCTCTGAATCTTCCTCGGCGATCACAATATTATGGACATGCTGGATGGCGGAATCTGACAGGAAAAGGCAGGCCTGCAAGGGATAGATACTTTTTGTCCCTTTTTTTGCAATTATTACAAATCCTTTCGGATCAGGGCGTGATGCGACATACCTGGTATATTTATCCTTGTCTTTTGAGACTGCCTTCCAGATATAATCAGACACCCAGGGGTATTTCTCCAGGGCCATGGTGAATGTCAGGAACTCAATTCCTTCACAGTCTGATGTGATGTGACAGACATCCTGGTCTTTTTGGAAGAAACTCCCCGATCTGTTCTTCATTTCGACTTCAAGACCGGTAAGAGCAAGTCGTTTCTGATCCTCAAGAGAGAGATCCGTCATCTGAATATTGTGCATGATTCTGCCCTTCTTCTCATACGTTATACGTCGCTCCTCATTATCACTCTTATTTCTATTCCACACCGGTTATGTCACTATCAGGGGCTCAAGGAGGATTGGGAGCATCTCTATTGATTTCATCTCGAGATCCGGAGTTACACCTCTGCGTTTGATCTCCTCCTGTCGGTATTTACCGGTAAATGTAATGGCTCCAAGGAGTCCGGCATCCTGCGCCCCCTTCACATCGGTCATGATATCGTCCCCTATCATGAGAACCTGATTTTTCTGAACGTTCCAGTCCCTCATGGCCATGAGGAAGAAGTGTTGGGAAGGTTTTCCCATGACAACTGCGGTGCATCCGGTACTAAACTCAAGAGCGGTGACAAACGGCCCGGCACTCAGGGACAGTCCGTCAACATCCTTCCAGTACCTGTCTTTTTCCAGAGCAATGAGTTCACCTCCCTGCATGAGCGATCGGAATGCCGCGTTTATCGATACATAGGTAAACCTGTCACCTGCGTCACCAACCACAACTGGTGCAGCATGGTCATCATGGATAATTCCCGCTTCCTGAAAATCTTCTTTCAGATCATCAGTAACCAGGAGATTACAGGTCCTGATGTTGCGTTCATGGAGGTGCCGGATAGCAGCAATGGCCGGAGTATAGATCTCATCAATTGAAACGTTTACTCCGATTCGCTCAAGTTTTTTCAGCACATTTTTTCTGGACTTCCGGGTTCCATTTGAGATGTATCGGTATGGAATGGTGTTACCCTGAAGGAATCTGATTGCGGTCTCTGCTCCGGGTATGGGCTTATTTCCGGTCATCAAAGTGCCATCGATATCAAGCAGAACTCCGTGAATCTGCATAAGTGAATATTTGGATCTGATGGTGAGAAGTGTTGTGTCAGGGTGATTTAAAAAATATTAAATACAACTATGCTCAACGTTATAGAGCATCTGCATCGATGGTCTAGAGGTATGACTTTGGCCTTCCAAGCCAATAGCTCGGGTTCGAATCCCGATCGGTGCATAATCTTTTCTCTTGTGTTTTGCCGGAAATTAGTTTTTTATTGCTCTGATATTTGTGACACAGTAAATACTTTTGTTTAGATAGTCTTCTATAAGATGGTCAGGAACTCCTGAAGGATCTGGAAGGTATGGGTATTGAGGCTCGATATCCTCCTGATTTAGATCAAACATTGCAGGAATTATCACGCGAAAGGGTCAGTCGCACTCTTGAAAAGGCTAAACTGGTGTTTTCATGGATAAAAAAAGAATTGATACAATAATCCAACATCTTGCTGGAGAATTACAAAAATCAGGAGTTACCATCAGTTCTGTGAGGTTATTTGGATCCTGTGCTGCAGGTACAGCATCATATGAGAGTGATATTGATATAGCGGTTGTATCTCCGGATTTTCGTGAGTATGAATTTTCAAAACGGTTTCATCTCCTCGGGTCTGCAATTATCCGAACCATCCGGCAGTATCATACACCAATCGATGTAATCCCTCTGACACCAGAAGAGTATGAGTGTGAACAATCACTTCGCATGGATTTTATCAGACAGGGTATCGAGATCAAGGTGACTGATCAGAATCAGAGTTCACCCGGTTCTGCAGAAGTCTGATCGTATCAGGACAGACATCAGTTTTTGTATGCTCCCCCTGATTCATTTTCAAATAGGTCTTACCCCATTCGCATAAATCATCAAGGATTGGGATGACTGTTTTACCAAAAGAGGTAAGTGAATATTCAACTCGTGGAGGAACCTCGGCGAATACCTGCCGGTTGATGACATGATCCGCCTCAAGTTCCCGTAGTTGCCTGGTAAGCATACCCTGAGTTATATTTGGCAATATGAGGCGAATCTCATTAAATCGTAGTGGTTTATCCCGGATATGCCAGAGTATCACTGGTTTCCACTTGCCACCAATGATATCAATAGCAGCCTCGACGGGGCATCCATATTCCCGTTTTGGTGCAATTTTTTCCATTAGTATTATTTTGGAGATTATGTCATAAATATCATACTGCATCTGTTTTAATGCATTAGTTCAAATATGGATATTGCATCTGATTACCTGGTCCATTCAGGTATCATGAATGAAAGAGAGGAAAGTTATGACAAATCATAGTGTAAAACCCGGTGTTTATTCTTCACCCAATACCACGAAGAAGGATCAGAAAGAAGATGAGGTTCATCAGGGTCATTCCTGCATGAAATGTATGGGTTGCATGAATGTCCTGATTCCCGGACGGAGGTAAACAATGAAGGTTGTAGCATTTAATGGAAGCCCGAGAAAAGAGGGAAATACTCGTATTCTTTTGGAAACTGTATGTGGAGAACTCGAAAAGGAAGGAATACAAACCGAAATTATCCAGATTGGAGGAAAACAGGTTCATGGCTGTACTGCCTGCATGAAATGTTTTGAAAATAAGGATAACCGGTGTATCATAGACAATGACTTTGTCAATGAGTGTATTGAAAAGATGATTGAAGCAGATGGGATCATCATCGGAACTCCTACCTACTTCACTGATGTATCAGTTGAGGTCAAAGCTCTCATCGACCGTGCTGGTTTTGTTGCCATAGCAAATGGAGGGAAACTAAACCGAAAAGCAGGAGCTGCAGTCGTTGCCGTACGCAGAGCCGGGGCAACTCATGCTTTTGACACAATAAACCATCTGTTCGGCATTAGTGGTATGTTTACCGTGGGTTCAACCTACTGGAATGTAGGCATGGGTCTTCAGGCAGGGGATGTTAAAGGTGATGCTGAAGGTCTTGAAACCATGAAAAACCTTGGACAAAATATGGCCTGGTTTTTAAAGAAAACCTCGTCATAATATTTTTCTAAAGTACATGAGATTTTATCCCTCTCATCAACTGGGAAAACAGGCAGGAATTCCTCGAAATATCTGGATGTGATTTATATGTCTCCACAACATACCTATATGGGCATCATTGTAACTGAAAAGGCAATAATCTATTCAGATCGGTGCATATCAGTTCATGGGGCTCGTGGTCTAGCTGGTTATGACGTCGCCTTCACACGGCGGAGATCCTGAGT
>ERZ1645192.1291-NODE-1291-length-20916-cov-7.013566_pt1 | contig 20916 bp, 20 predicted proteins | sample MGYA00575354_ERZ1645192 | MGnify/ENA primary metagenome ERZ1645192 (study PRJEB40844, sample SAMN11349763) | freshwater sediment metagenome | isolation source: river sediment | host: Sediment | place: India: Faizupur Khadar , New Delhi | collected 2017-02-21 ... | reverse complement strand
GTCAGCGCCTACCGCGAGAAACTGCATCGGCTGGTTGCCGAACTGGCGAGCCGCCTGCCATCGGTGCGTGCGCTGCATCTCGTCGACCGTACCGCCATTCCCTGGCAAGCCAAGGACATCGGCCGCGATACGCTGGTCCGTTATCACAATGACAAAACCCTGCGCGACCTGCCCTTCGCGGGCGAACGTCGCCATGCGCTGTATCGCAAGATCGACGATGGCGTCGCCTCGATGGCGCAATTCCGCAAATCGCACCCGGCGCTGAAGAGCGTGGTGCCTGTGCTGGCTTCGCTGCTGGCTGAAAGGACGCAATAACATGCTGGCAATCATCGGTGGCAGTGGCCTGACTACCCTGTCCAACCTCGACGTTTCGCATCGCGAGGTGGTCCGTACCCCTTATGGCGAAGCCTCGGGAGCCCTGGTTTTCGGGCAGATCTGCGGCAAGCCGGCGGTATTTCTGCCGCGTCACGGCTACGGCCATACCATTCCCCCGCACAAGGTCAATTACCGGGCCAATCTGTGGGCCTTGCACCATCACAAGGTAACCGGGGTCATTTCCGTGGCCTCGGTTGGCGGCATCCGTGGCGACCTGCATCCCGGCGACATCGTTCTGCCCAACCAGATCCTTGATTACACCTGGGGGCGCAATTCGACCTTCTTCGATGGCAATGGCACGCCGGTGCACCACGTCGATTTCACCGAGCCCTACGACGCCGACTTGAGCCGCAGAATTCTCGCGGCCGGGCAGGAACTGGGCATCGAGATCAAGGTCGATGCCGTTTACGCCGCCACCCAGGGGCCGCGCCTGGAAACGGCGGCCGAGGTCAATCGCCTGGAGCGCGATGGGGCCGATGTGATCGGCATGACCGGCATGCCGGAAGCTGTGCTGGCGCGTGAGCTCGAATTGCCCTACGCCGCCATCAATGTCATCGCCAACCATGCTGCCGGACGGGGCGATAGCGTCAACGGCATCCATTTTGAAAGCCTGGAGCACGTTCTGCACGACGCCATGGGGCGCGTGCGGAGCATCATCGAGCGCCTGGTCGGCTGCCAGGACAACTGCGCACCGATGGGCATGTCGGTCTGAGCACTGCGTGAATCGGAAATCTGCCGGGCCTGAACCCGGCAGAACCGGCGATTCTCAAACCTTCAGGCGTTCCATCAATTCGGTTTCCAGGCGAATGCGGTGATGTGCATCGCGCAGGTCGCCGCCACTGATCAGGAAAACGTCTTCGGCCCGCTCGCCCAGCGTGGTGATCTTGGCTGTCTGCAGGTTGGCGCCATGCTCGGCCAGCGTATTGGCCACGGTGTACAACAGGCCTGGGCGGTCGGCGGCAACCAGCGAGAGGATGAAGTGCGTCCCCTTTTCGTCGGCCCGGATGCTGACCTCCGGCTTGATCGGAAAATGCTTGACCTGCCGCGATAGCCGTCCGCTCGACGGGATGTCCGGCGGCAGTTGGTGGAGCAGGCGCTGCTCCAGTTCGTGCTCGATGTAAGGCACCATTTCCCGCTCGTTTTCGCGATTCTCGACATCCAGCACGACAAAACTGTCCAGCGCGTAACCATGCGCCGTGGTGTGGATCTTGGCATCGACGATGCTGTAGCCGGCGCGGGCAAAGAAGCCGACGATGCGGGCGAACAGGTCGGGCTGGTCCTGGGTGTACACCATGACCTGCAGGCCGAGGCCTTCCTGGTAGGGGCGGGCGCGGACGACGGGCTGGTTGTTGAAGATGCGGTAATGCAGTGAACGGGTGTGCCAGGCAATTTCCTCGGCCGAATGGCGCAGGAAATAGACGGTATCGAGCTGCTTCCACAGCCGCTCATGCACGGTGTCGGAGAGGGCGAAGAAGCGCAGCAGGCGCATCGCCTCGGCCTGGCGCTCGGCAATGACGCCGTGCGCTTCCGGCGCTTCGCCCTGCGTGATGTGGTGCTGGGCCTGGAAATACAGGTCGGCCAGCAATTTGCCCTTCCAGTGGTTCCACACCTTCGGACTGGTGCCGCGAATGTCGGCATGGGTCAACAGGTAGAGCGCCTGCAGGTGGCGCAGGTCGCCAACCAGTTTGACGAAGCGGGAGATTACATCGGGGTCGGTCAGGTCTTCCTTCTGGGCGACCTGCGACATGACCAGGTGGTTTTTCACCAGCCAGACGACCAGTTCGGTGTCTTCCTCGTTCAGGCCGTGGTCGACACAAAATTCCCGGGCGTCTACGGTGCCCAGCTCGGAATGGTCGCCGCCACGGCCCTTGGCGATATCGTGGAAGAGGGCGGCAACGTAGAGCAGCCAGGGCCGTTCGAGTTCGCTGGCGATGCGCGAGCACATCGGGTATTCATGGGCAAATTCGCTCATCGTGAACCGGCGGATGTTGCGCATGACCTGAAGGATGTGCTGGTCCACGGTGTAGACGTGAAACAGGTCGTGCTGCATCTGGCCGACGATCTTGCCAAAATTGGGCAGGTAGCTGCCCAGGATGTCGAGCTGGTTCATGCGCCGGAATTCATGCACGATGCCGCGCTCGCTTTGCAGCAACTTGAGGAAAGCGGTCCGGTTCACCGGATCGGCACGGAATTCGGGCGTTATGAGGTCGCGCGAGCGCCACAGGGCGCGTAGCGTGCGGGTTGTCATGCCGGAGAGTTCGTGGCATTCCTGCATGGCCAGGAAGCAATCGAGAATGGCTGACGGGTCGCGTTCGAACAGCTTTTCATCCCGGATGTCGAGTTGGTTGCCGACCATCTGGAAATTCTCGTCCAGCGGTTGCGGCACCAGATCGATGTCCGGCGTCAGTGCGGCAGCAATATTCTGCAGGATGATGATGTTAAGTACCGTCACCGTCTTGGCGTGCCGGTAATAGACCTGCATCAGCTGTTCGGAAGCCCGCTTGGCTTCGTTGGTGACGAAACCGAAGTTCTCGGCCAGATTGTTCTGGTAGTCGAACAGCAGGCGGTCTTCGCGCCGTCCGATCATGAAGTGCAGACGGATGCGCAGGTGGATCAGGTAGTCCTCGCAGGCCTCGGTGAGTCGCCGGCCTTCCTGGGTGATGATGCCGCTCTCCTGCAGTTCGGCCCAGCTTGCGCCATAGCCGGCAACCTTGGCGACCCAGAAGATGACCTGCAGGTCACGCAGGCCACCCGGCGATTCCTTGCAGTTCGGCTCCAGGCTGTAGGGGGTTTCATTGAAGCGCAGGTAGCGTTCCTGCTGCTCAAGTCGCTTGGCTTCGAAAAATACCAGCGGATCGAGGTTGCCATGCAGGCGTTTCTGGAAGGTGGCAAACAGCTTGGCGTTGCCGGTCAGCAGGCGGGCTTCGAGCAGTGCTGTCTGCACTGTGATGTCCTGGGCGGCCTCGTTCAGGCACTCCTGGATGGTGCGTACGCTGTGGCCGATTTCGAGCCCGATGTCCCAGAAATGGCTTACCAGGCGCTCCAGCTTTTCCTGCGTGGTCTTGCTGGTTTCCGCCGGCAACAGGATGAGCAAGTCGATATCCGACGCGGGGAACAATTCGCCGCGCCCGTAGCCGCCCACCGCCGCCAATGCCAGCGAGGCGGGGAAACCGAAGGCGTGCCAGAGTTTTTCGAGTACCGCATCGACCTGTGCGCAGCGTTCGCGAAGCAGGGCGCGGGCGTCGTTGCTGCGTTCGTAATTTTGCCGGAGTTGAAGGTGGTTGGCCTTGACCTCGGCGCGCAGGGCAGCAACGTCGCAGTTCATCAGACGATCCAGTCGGGCTTCGGGCGGCAACCGGCAGAGAGCGTAAGCACCTCGTAGCCCGTGTCAGTAACCAGGACGGTGTGTTCCCACTGGGCGGAAAGGCTGCGGTCCTTGGTGACGATGGTCCACCCATCGGCCATCTCGCGGATCGCCGCCTTGCCGGCATTGATCATTGGCTCGATAGTGAAGATCATGCCCGGCTCCAGTTTCGGGCCGGTGCCCGCCTTGCCGTAGTGCAGCACCTGCGGGTCTTCGTGAAACTTCTGGCCGATGCCGTGGCCGCAAAACTCGCGGACGACGGAGAAGCCATTCTTTTCGGCATATTTCTGGATGATGGCGCCAATGTCGCCGAGATGCGCCCCGGGCTTGACGACTGAAATGCCCAGCCACATGCATTCAAAGGTGATTTCGCACAGGCGCCTGGCCTGGATCGAGCCTTCGCCGACGATGAACATGCGGCTGGTGTCGCCGTGGTAGCCGTCCTTGATGGTCGTGATGTCAAGATTGATGATGTCGCCGTTTTTCAGCACGCGTTCGCCCGGCACGCCGTGGCAAACCTGCTGGTTGACCGAGGTACAGATCGACTTCGGGTATGGGTCGTAGCCCGACGGGGCGTAGTTGAGCGGTGCCGGGATGCAGCCCTGCACATCGACCATCAGGTCGTGACAAAGCTTGTCGAGTTCGTCGGTGGTAATGCCGGCCTTGACGTAGGGCTCGATGTAATCGAGAACTTCTCCGGCCAGACGCCCGGCAACACGCATTTTTTCGATTTCGTCCGGGGTCTTGATGGTGATGCTCATGGCTGTTCTTGGGGGCGTTTGGAAAAAATAAGGATAAATGATGGGCCGGGTTTCGCAAAGCGAAAGCCCCGGAAAATGGCATACTGCGCGGGTTTTCGGCTTGTCGGTGATGTCATGAAGATTCTCCTGCTCGGTAAGGATGGCCAGGTTGGCTGGCAGTTGCAGCGCTCGCTGGCGCCGCATGGCGATGTGGTCGCCTGTGGTCGCAGTGAGTGCGATTTGTCCGATGCGGACCGGATTCGTTCCGTCGTTCGCGAGGTCGCTCCCGCAATCATCGTCAATGCGACGGCCTATACCGCCGTCGACAAGGCTGAATCGGAGCCGGAGCTGGCGGCGGGCATCAATGCCGTGGCGCCGGGCATTCTGGCCGAGGAGGGCAAACGGCTGGGGGCATTGCTGCTGCACTATTCGACCGACTACGTTTACGACGGATTGAAGGCGACGCCTTACGTTGAAAGCGACCCGACCGGGCCGCAGAGCGTCTATGGCCGCAGCAAGCTGGCGGGTGAGGAGGCTATCCGTGCGGTTGGTGGAAAATCGGTGATCTTCCGCACCAGCTGGGTGTTTGGCGCGCGTGGCGGCAACTTCGTCAAGACCATCCTGCGCCTGGCACGAGAGAAGGAAAGCCTGAATGTGGTCGATGACCAGCTTGGATCGCCGACCCCGGCTGCCCTGATCGCAACGGTGACCGGTGTCGGACTCGCCATGTTGCGGCATGGCCAGTTGCTGGATGCCGGTGAGAGTCGTCTCTACCATCTGGCTGCCGCTCGACCGGTCAGCTGGTGCACCTTCGCACAGACCATCGTCCAGCTGGCTGATGCTGCGCCAGGTTTTGCCTTACGCCTCAAAGCGGAGTCGATACACCCGATTGCGACCGCTCAGTACCCGACCCCGGCTTGCCGCCCGGCCAATTCGCGGCTTGACTGCCGCAAGCTGGAAAGCGATTTCGGCTTGCAAATGCCTGATTGGCAGCCTTACCTGGAACGCATGCTGCAATTGCTGGCGCTGAAGCAGAACGGCTATTAGAGAACCGGCCCCGAGGGAGGGCTTGCCTCGCCACGTGTGGATCGCAGGGCTTTTTGCTTCGCTGTTCTGCTGTTATAATCTTCCAGTTTTTCTCGGCCATCCTGGCTGCGAAGAACGGTTGTCTGCAGGGTGCAGGCAACCAAAATCCACACATCCGCCGATTAAGGGTGTTCGCCAAGATTCAAGCTTGGCGGGCGTTTCTGGCGGATGGCGGTTCAACCCTTAAAAGGAATATTGCAATGTCCGTTACCATGCGCGAAATGCTGGAGGCTGGTGTTCACTTCGGTCACCAGACCCGTTTCTGGTCCCCCAAGATGGCTCCGTACATCTTTGGCGCTCGCAACAAGATTCACATCGTCAACCTCGAAAAGACCCTGGCCAAGTACAACGAAGCCATGGCTTTCGCCAAGAAGCTGGCCTCCAATCGCGGCACCATCCTGTTTGTTGGCACCAAGCGCCAGGCTCGCGAAATCATCGCCGAGGAAGCAGCCCGTGCCGGCGCTCCGTATGTTGACCAGCGCTGGCTGGGCGGCATGCTGACCAACTTCAAGACGGTCAAGACCTCCATCAAGCGTCTGAAGGATATGGAACTGGCTGTCGAGGCCGGTGAACTGGAGCGCATGCCGAAGAAGGAAGCCCTGACCTTCCGTCGCGAACTGGAAAAGCTGCAGAAGTCCATCGGTGGCATCAAGGATATGGGCGGCCTGCCGGATGCCATCTTCATCGTTGACGTCGGCTATCACAAGATCGCCATCACCGAAGCCGAAAAGCTGGGCATCCCGGTCATCGGCGTGGTCGATACCAACCACTCTCCGGAAGGCGTTTCCTACGTGATCCCGGGTAACGACGACTCTTCCCGTGCCATTCAGCTCTACGCCCGTGGCGTGGCCGATGCCATCCTCGAAGGTCGCAGCCAGGTGGTTGCCGACATCGTCGCAGCCGGCGGTGACGACGAGTTCGTCGAAGTCGAAGAAGCAGCTGAATAAATAAGGATGTAACGGCGGAGCCCCAGGCTCCGCCTGTTTTATAAGCTCAGGAGAAAGAAATATGGCGGCAATTACCGCAGGTATGGTTGCAGAGCTGCGCGGCAAGACCGACGCACCGATGATGGAATGCAAGAAGGCGCTGACCGAAGCCGATGGCGACATGGCCAAGGCGGAAGAGATTCTGCGTGTCAAGCTGGGTAACAAGGCTTCCAAGGCCGCTGCCCGCATCGCCGCAGAAGGTATCGTTGCGGTCAGCATCGCTGCTGACGGCAAGACCGGCGCGATCATCGAAGTGAACTCCGAAACCGACTTCGTTGCCAAGAACGACGAGTTCATCGCGCTGGCCAACGGCTGTGCCGCTCTGGTTGCCGACAAGAACCCGGCAGACGTCGCTGCGCTGTCCGCGCTGCCGATGGGTGAAGGTACGGTCGAGTCGACCCGTTCCGCCCTGGTGGGCAAGATCGGCGAGAACATGTCCATCCGTCGCTTCGTTCGCTTCGAAGCCAAGGGCAAGCTGGTTCCGTACATCCACGGTGGCGCCAAGGTTGGTGTCGTGGTCGACGTCATCGGCGGCGATGAGCAACTGGGCAAGGATCTGGCGATGCACATCGCTGCTTCCAAGCCGAAGTCGCTGGATGCTTCCGGTGTTTCCGCCGAACTGCTCGATACCGAGCGTCGCGTCGCCATCGAAAAGGCCCGCGAAGCCGGCAAGCCGGAAGCCATGCTGGAAAAGATCGCCGAAGGCACCGTCCAGAAGTACCTGAAGGACGTTACGCTGCTCGGCCAGGTCTTCGTCAAGGCTGAAGATGGCAAGCAAACCATTGAACAACTGCTGAAAGCCAAGGGTGCTTCCGTTGCCGGCTTTACGCTGTTCATGGTGGGCGAAGGCATCGAGAAGAAGGTTGACGACTTCGCTGCCGAAGTGGCTGCTCAGGCTGCTGCCGCTGCTGCCAAGAAGTAATTGAAAGGAATGCCGATGACCACGCCCAAATACAAGCGCATCCTCCTGAAACTCTCCGGCGAGGCCCTGATGGGCAATGACGCCTATGGCATCAACCCGCAAGTGATTGCCGGGATCTGCGGAGAGATCAAGGCGGTTGCCGACATGGGTGTGGAAATCGGTGTCGTGATCGGCGGTGGCAACATCTTCCGCGGCATGGCCGGCACGGCCACCGGGATGGATCGCGCTACCGCGGATTACATGGGCATGTTGGCCACGGTAATGAACGCCATGGCACTGTCCGACGCAATGCGTCAATGCGGCCTGAATGCCCGCGTGCAGTCGGCTCTGAATATCGAGCAGGTGATCGAGCCCTATATTCGTGGCAAGGCCATCCGCTATCTCGAAGAAGGCAAGATCGTGATCTTCGGTGCCGGTACCGGCAATCCCTTCTTCACGACCGATACCGCTGCAGCATTGCGCGGCTCGGAAATCGGTGCCGAAATCGTGCTCAAGGCAACCAAGGTTGATGGTATCTACACGGCCGACCCCAAGAAGGATCCGGCGGCGACACGTTATGACAAGATCAGCTTCAACGAAGCGATCTCGAAAAATCTCGCGGTCATGGACGCGACGGCCTTTGCCCTGTGCCGCGATCAGAAATTGCCGATCAACGTATTCTCGATCTTCAAGTCCGGCGCGCTGAAGCGCGTGGTCTGTGGCGAAGACGAAGGTACGCTGGTCTACTGCTGAGGAGAGACAGATGATTGCAGAACTGAAGAAAAACGCAGAACACAAAATGCAAAGATCCCTGGAGGCATTGAAGAATGATCTCCTGAAAGTCCGTACCGGCCGTGCCCACACCGGCCTGCTCGATCACGTGCAAGTGGACTATTACGGTTCCATGGTTCCGGTGAACCAGGTGGCCAACATCACCCTCGTCGATGCCCGTACCATCGGTGTCCAGCCGTGGGAAAAGAACATGCTGCAAAAGGTCGAGAAAGCCATCCGCGATTCCGACCTTGGCCTGAATCCCGCCTCGCAGGGCGAGATGATCCGTGTGCCGATGCCGGCTCTGACCGAAGAGCGGCGCAAGGAAATGATCAAGGTCGTCAAGCATGAGGGCGAAGGCGCCAAGGTGGCGATCCGCAATCTGCGTCGTGATGCCAACACGCACCTCAAGGATGCCCTCAAGAAGGGTGAAATTCCGGAGGATGACGAGCGCAAGGCCCAGGATGACATCCAGAAGCTGACCGACAAGTTCATCGTTGAAGTCGACAAGATGCTCGCCACGAAAGAGGCCGAGCTGATGCAGGTTTAAGCCGGTTCCGCGCGGACATCCGGCTGCATGGCCTTTTTTTCAAGTTCGACCCGTCAGGTTCCTGCCACGGCTGCGATGCCGCAGCACGTTGCCGTCATCATGGACGGCAATGGTCGGTGGGCCAAGAGGCGCTTTCTGCCGCGCGTTGCCGGCCACGTCAAGGGTGTCGAGCTGGTTCGGGAGATGGTGCGTGCCTGCCTCGAACGTGGCGTCCACTATCTGACCCTGTTCGCGTTTTCCTCCGAAAACTGGCGGCGCCCGCAGGAAGAAGTCAGCCTGCTGATGCAACTCTTCGTCAAGGCGCTGGAGCAGGAGGTCGAAAAGCTCGATCGCAATGGCGTTCGCCTGCGCATCATCGGGGATATTTCCCGTTTCGAGCCGCATTTGCAGGAACTGATTCGCAAGGGTGAAGAGAAAACAGCCGGCAACACCAAGCTCGACCTGACCATCGCTGCCAATTATGGTGGCCGTTGGGACATCATGCAGGCCATGAACCGCATGTTGGCCGCTTTTCCGGACAGGCGCGAAGGCTGGCAGGAAGCTGATCTGGAACCTTATCTGTCGATGAGTTTTGCGCCCGAGCCGGATTTGTTCATCAGAACCGGTGGCGAGGAACGCATCAGCAATTTCCTGCTCTGGCAGCTCGCGTACACCGAGCTGTACTTCACGCCGACCTTGTGGCCGGAATTCGATACGGTCGAATTTGACAAGGCGATTGCCTCGTTCCAGAAGCGCGAACGCCGTTTTGGCCGGACCAGCGAACAGTTGGTCGACTCGCCCGATGCTTAAGACGCGCGTCATTACGGCGCTGGTTCTGGTATCTCTCCTGCTGCCCAGCCTGTTCTGGCTGCAGCAACCCGAATGGGCGCTGCTGGTGGCGGCGTTTGTCGGTATTGCGGCCTGGGAATGGGGTGCCTTGCTGGGCTGGAGCAGCCTGGCTCGCGTCAGCCTGGGTGTGGTCACGGCGGGCTTGTGCGCCTTGTTGTCCATCATTTACCCGGCATCACTCGAGTTCCGGATCGGCCACCTCTGGATGGCTGTCGCGTATGGTCTTTCCGCTGCCTTCTGGCTGCTCCTGATGCCGCTCTGGTTGCGCAGCAAATGGGCGATTCGGGGAATGGGCGGCTTGCTGGTCGGTGCTGTCGTATTGTTGCCAACCTGGCTGGCCATGGTTCAGTTGCGCGCCCTGGGGCCGGCTGCCTTGCTCGGAATCTTCGCTGTTGTCTGGATGGCGGATATCGCCGCTTATTTTTCTGGCCGCGCCTTTGGCAAACATAAGCTGGCGCCGACCATCAGCCCGGGTAAAACCTGGGAGGGTGCCATCGGCGCGATGGTGGGTGTTGTCATATATGGCGTGGTCGTACGCCAGATGGCTGGTATCGAACTATTGTCGCTGCCGGCCTGGATCGGCGCCTTGCTCGTGGTCACCGGGGTGAGCATCATTGGCGACTTGTTCGAGTCGCTCCTCAAGCGCAAGGCCGGGATCAAGGACAGCAGCAACATCCTTCCCGGCCATGGTGGCGTGCTGGACCGCATTGACAGCCTGACCTCAACCTTGCCGGTCGTTGCCCTGTTCCTGCTTCTCAGCCAGTCTGTCGCATGAGCCCGCAAAATATTACGGTTCTCGGTTCGACCGGGTCGATCGGTGTCAGCACACTGGACGTGATAAGGCGTCACCCCGAGCGTTACCGGGCCTTTGCCTTGTGCGCACACAGCCAGATCGACAAACTGTTCGCGCAGTGCCTGGAATTCAAGCCGCAGTTTGCCGTCATGCGCGATGCCCCGCTGGCATCTGCGCTGGCTGAGCGTTGTCGTGCTGCAGGGCTGTCCACCGAGGTTCGCCATGGCGTCGAGTCGCTGATCGAGTTATCCGCCTTGCCCGAAGTTGACGCCGTGATGGCGGCCATCGTCGGGGCTGCCGGGCTTGAGCCCACGCTGGCTGCCGCGCGCGCTGGAAAACGGGTGATGTTGGCGAACAAGGAAGTTCTGGTCATGGCCGGCGAATTGTTCATGCATGCGGTACGCGAGCATGGCGCCATTCTTTTGCCGGTGGATAGTGAGCATAACGCCATCTTTCAGTCGCTGCCGGCCGATTTCTCACACGGCCTGTCGGCTTGCGGGGTGCAGAAAATTCTGCTGACCGCCTCGGGTGGTCCGTTCCGTACCGTGGCGCTGGACGAGTTGAGCCATGTCACGCCTGATCAGGCTTGTGCTCACCCGAACTGGGTGATGGGGCGCAAGATTTCAGTAGATTCAGCCACCATGATGAACAAGGGCTTGGAGGTCATCGAGGCACGCTGGTTGTTCGATGCGCCGCCGGAAATGATCCAGGTCGTGGTGCATCCGCAGAGCGTCATTCATTCCGCCGTGCAATACAGCGATGGTTCGGTGCTGGCACAGCTTGGCAATCCCGACATGCGCACGCCGATTGCTTACGCCATGGCCTGGCCCGAACGTATCGCCGCTGGTGTGGAGTCGCTCGACCTGTTCAAGATCGCCCGCCTCGATTTTTTTGCACCGGATTTCGAGCGCTTCCGTTGCCTCCAGTTAGCCTATGACGTGCTGCGGGAAGGTGGAACGGCGCCGGCGATTCTGAACGCCGCCAATGAGGTGGCTGTTGCAGCCTTCCTTGATAACCGCCTGCCTTTCCTGGGAATTGCCCGGCTGAACGACCAGGTGCTGCAGTCGCTGTCGGCTGGTCCCGAGGGGAGTCTGGCAGATGTGCTGGCAGCCGATGCCGAGGCACGTCAACTGGCCGCACATCTGGTCCGTGACCATCGTTTCGCGTGACCGATCTTCCGTTCTATCTGATTGCATTTGCGGTTGTTCTGGGCGTTCTCATCATCGTCCACGAGCTTGGGCACTATTTCGCTGCGCGCTGGTGTGGTGTCAAGGTGCTGCGTTTTTCGATCGGGTTCGGGCCTGTCCTGTGGCAGAAAAAGATGGGGCGCGACGCCACCGAGTGGGCTGTAAGCGCCTTTCCGCTGGGTGGTTACGTCAAGATGCTGGACGAGCGCGAGGCCGAGGTGCCAAGTGCTGAGCTTCATCGTGCCTTCAATCGTCAGGGAGTCGGCAAGCGTAGCCTGATCGTTGCAGCAGGGCCGCTGGCCAATTTTGCCTTGGCCATCCTGTTGTATTGGGCTGTCTTCATTTACGGAACGAACGAACTGTTGCCCGTATTGGGTACGCCGCCAGAAGGGTCGCCGGCCGCTGCCGCAGCGATCAGGAATGGCGAACAGGTGCGCCAAGCCGATGGCATGGTCGTTTCGACCTGGGATGAGTTGCGCTGGCTTCTGTTGCAGAAGGCTGTCGATCAAGAGAGCGTCAGTCTCGAATTGATCAACGAACGTGGCGAGATCGCCGTTCGCCGCCTCGACCTTCGCGCAGCCGGTGAGCAGGGTTGGGAGGGCGATGCGCTCGAGCGCCTTGGCATCCGTTTTTATCGGCCGGATATGCCGCCATTGATCGGTGAAGTCGTTGCCGGTTCGCCGGGGGCCAGGGCCGGCCTGCTGCGCGGTGATCGGGTGGTGTCCGTTGATGGTCTGCCTGTCGGGCTGTGGCTCGATTTTGTCGCCAAAGTCAGGGAGTCAGCCGGGAAATCCTTGCGCCTCGAGATTTTGCGCGACGAAGCCGAGCTGCTTCTTGAGGTTCGGCCCGACGCTGTCGAGGAACGCGGGCGTACGGTTGGCAAGATCGGTGTGGCAGTGATGGATATGCCGGGTGGGCGGCGAGAGTTGCGTACCTTCGTTCGTCATGATTTTTTTGCGGCCGGGCACCTGGCGTTGGCTGAGACCTGGAATAAATCGGTATTCAGCATCGTTATGATGGGCAAGATGCTGGTCGGTGAGGTTTCCTTGAAAACCCTGTCCGGGCCGGTAACCATCGCTGACTATGCCGGGCAGTCGGCACGCCTCGGTCTCGACTACTATTTGCGCTTCATGGCCCTGGTCAGCATTAGTCTCGGGGTCCTCAATCTGCTTCCCATCCCGGTGCTGGACGGTGGGCATTTGTTGTATCATATGCTCGAAGTCGTCAGGCGTAGGCCGCTTTCCGAGCGATCGATGGAAATTGGCCAGCAGATTGGCATGGCCATTCTCTTCGCCTTGATGGCTTTCGCCTTTTTTAACGATATCTCCCGCCTGCTTAACGGCTGAACAATGAAGAAACCCCTGCTGTCCGTCCTGATTGCCAGCCTGTTTGCTACACCGGTGCTGGCGTTCGAACCCTTTACGGTCAAGGACATCCGGGTTGAAGGTATTCAGCGGACGGAGGCCGGCACCGTGTTCGGCTATTTGCCCATCAAGGTAGGCGAGACGTTGAATGACGAGAAGGCCGCACAGTCGATCAAGTCGTTGTTTGCAACCGGCTTCTTCAAGGACGTTCGCGTCGAGGTCGAAAAGGATGTCATGGTCGTTGTCGTTCAGGAACGGCCGGCCGTGGCAACCATCAATTTCGTCGGACTCAAGGAGTTCGACAAGGACGTCATCGTCAAGGCGCTCAAGGAAACAGGAATCGCTGAAGGGCGCATTTTTGACCGTGCCTTGCTGGAAAAGGCCGAGCAGGAACTCAAGCGCCAGTATCTGACGCGTGGCAAATATGCGGCAAATATCACGACGACCGTAACGCCGCTCGAACGTAATCGTGTCGGTATCAACTTCAATATCGAAGAAGGCAGCGCCGCCAAGATCAAGCAGATCAACATCGTCGGCGCCAAGGCCTTCCGTGAAAAGGAATTGCTGGCGCTGTTCGAGCTGACGACACCCGGTTGGCTGACCTGGTACACCAAGAACGATCAATACTCGCGTCAGAAGCTCTCGGCTGACCTGGAGAAGGTGAAGTCCTTCTACATGAACCAGGGTTATCTTGAATTCGCTGTCGATTCGACCCAGGTTTCCATCTCGCCAGACAAGCAGGACGTCTACATCACGGCCAACGTGACGGAAGGCGAGCGCTATCAGGTTTCTTCGGTCAAGGTTGCCGGAGATTTCTCCATGCCCGACGACGAGTTGAAGAAACTGGTCCTGGTCAAGGCTGGGGATGTGTTCTCGCGTGAAAAGCTCAATGCCACGACCAAGGCGATCAGCGACCGCCTGGGCAAGGAAGGCTATGCTTTTGCCAACGTCAATGCTTCTCCGGAAATCGACAAGGAAAAGCGCAAGGTCGCGTTCACGATTTTTGTCGATCCGGGCAAACGGGTTTATGTTCGTCGCATTAATGTAACCGGCAATACCAAGACGCGCGACGAGGTCATCCGGCGTGAAGTTCGCCAGATGGAAGGCGGCTGGTACGACGCCGACAAGGTCACTGCTTCCAAGCAACGGGTCGACAAGCTCGGGTTCTTCTCCGAGGTTGCCATCGAGACACCGGCAGTCAGCGGGACGTCCGATCAGCTCGATGTGAATATGAATGTTACCGAGAAGCCGACGGGTAACCTGATGCTGGGTCTGGGTACGTCCAGTACGGACAAGGTCATCCTGTCGGGCTCCATCGCGCAGAACAATTTCATGGGTAGCGGCAATAACGTAGCGATCCAGGTGAATTCCGCGAAGACCTATCGAACCTACGTTTTCTCCTATACGAACCCGTACTTTACGCAGGACGGTGTCAGCCAGGGCTTCGACGTCTATCACCGCACCTTCAATACCACCTCGACGACCCTCGCTTATTACTCCTCGTCGTCAACTGGCGGGGCGATTCGCTTTGGTTTCCCGATCGGCGAGAAGGAGTCGATTGGTATTGGCCTGGGTCTCGATTCGACCAGCATCAAGACCTACGAACAGACGCCGCAGTACTACCGGGATTACGTCAGCCGCTTCGGTGAAACGAATCTTTCCGTACCGTTGACCCTGAGCTGGGCCAGCGACGGCAAGGACAGCTTTTTCTTCCCGACCAAAGGTACCTTCCAGCGTGCTTCGCTCGAAGTGGCCCTGCCCGGTGGAGATCTGACCTATTACCGTGCCAGCTACCAACTGCAGCATTTCGTGCCCTTGAACTCCAGGTTCACCCTGATGGTCAATGGTGAATACGGTATGGCCAACGGTTACGGCGCATCCGGTTTGCCGTTCTTCAAGAACTACTATGCGGGCGGCGTAACCTCCGTCCGTGGCTACAAGGCCTCCTCCCTGGGCCCCATTTATACCGATCCCTCGACAACGACGCAGTATCGCCTGGGTGGTAATCGTCGTGTCGTTGGCAACGCCGAACTGCTGTGGAGTTTGCCCGGCATGGACAAGTCGTTCAGAATGGGGTGGTTCGTTGACGCTGGCCAAGTCTATGGTAGCGAGGACAAGGTTGAGTTGGCCGAACTGCGCTACTCGACGGGCTTGTCTGCCGCATGGATTTCACCGATTGGCCCGCTCAAATTCAGTGTCGGCAAGCCGCTGAACAAGAAAGACAGCGACAAGACTGAAGTCTTCCAGTTCCAGATGGGCACTACGTTTTAATTCAGGAGTATCAAGTTGAAAGTTAAATCCGTTGTCCTGGCATCCCTGATGTCCGCATTGTTCGTGACGGGTGCTTACGCCGCCGAACTGAAGGTTGGCTATGTGAATACCCAGCGCATTTTCCGTGACGCGCCGGCGGCACAGAAGGCTGCCAAGAAGCTGGAAGGCGAATTCGCGAAGCGTGATCAGGATCTTCAGCGCATGGCCAAGCAATTGCAGGGTCTGCAGGAAAATCTGGAAAAGAACTCCGTGACCATGGCGGAAAGCGAACGGCGTACCAAGGAAAAGGAATTTGGCGAGTTGTCGCGTGAATTCCAGCGTCGCCAGCGCGAGTTCCGCGAGGATCTCAACCTGCGTCAGAATGAAGAAAACGCAGCTGTGATCGAGAAGGCCAACAAGGCCATCAAGCAGATTGCCGAATCGGAGAAGTACGATCTGATCCTGCAGGATGTCGTCTGGGTCAGCCCCCGTCTCGATATTACCGAGCGCGTCATCAAGGCGTTGTCGGAAGCCAAGTAATGGCTTTCCGGGACGAGTTCTCGTTCACGCTTGCCGAGATCGCCGCCCAATTGGGCGGCGATGTGCTTGGAGATAAGCAAACGCGTATCTCCCGGGTGGCAGCACTCGGATCGGCTGGTGAGGGCGACATTGCCTTCCTCAGCAATCCGAAGTTCCGGGGGCAACTGGCTGCCTGTCATGCCTCGGCAGTGATTCTGCGGGCCGATGCAGCTGCCGACTTTTCCGGCGCATGCATCGTAACGGCGAATCCCTACGCCTATTACGCACGGGTGGCGAGCTTGCTGAACCCGTATGAGGCAGGTTTCAGCGGTGTGCATCCGAGCGCTGCGCTCGAGTCGACAGTACCTGCCAGCGCAGCCATCGGGCCGCATGTGTCGATTGGCAAAGGGGTGCGACTGGGTGAGGGCGTCGTCATCAATGCCGGCTGTGTCATCGGTGATGGGGCTGCCATAGGGGATGGGGCGGTCCTTTATCCCCGGGTGACCGTTTATCACCATTGCCAGATCGGTCAGCGTTGCATCATCCATGCCGGGGCGGTAATTGGAGCGGATGGTTTCGGGTTTGCGCCGGATGGTCAGGATTGGGTCAAGATTCCGCAGATCGGACGGGTGCTGATCGGCAACGATGTCGAGATCGGCGCCAATACGACGATCGACCGCGGAGCGCTCGACGATACGATCATCGAGGATGGCTGCAAGCTGGATAACCTCGTGCATATCGGCCATAACTGTGTGATCGGCAGGAATTCGGCCATCGCCGGCTGTGTAGGCATCGCGGGCAGCACGGTATTCGGCGAGCACTGTATCGTCGGTGGGGCCGGGATGATCTCGGGGCACCTCAACATTGTGGCCGGCACGACCATTTCCGGTGGCTCCACGCTGATGAAGAGCATTGCCAAGCCAGGGGTGTACACCAGCGTCTTCCCGATTGATACGCATGAAGAGTGGTTGCGCAACGCATCGCATCTGCGTCGTTTGTCGAAGCTGGCCGATCGCATCGCCGATCTTGAGAAAATACTTAAACAAAAAGATATAGAGGGTTGATTAAATGGATATTCACGAGATTCTGGAATACTTGCCGCATCGTTACCCCTTTCTGCTGATCGATCGGGTCGTCGAGGTGGTGCCGGGCAAGTCCATTCACGCTTACAAGAACGTGACCATCAATGAACCCTTCTTCGTCGGCCATTTTCCGCATCATCCGGTGATGCCGGGTGTGCTGATCATGGAAGCACTGGCCCAGGCGGCCGGCATTCTGTCGTTCAAGACGGAGGACAAGAAGCCGACGCAGAGCGACGTGTTCTATTTCGCCGGTATCGACGATGCACGCTTCAAGCGTCCGGTCATGCCGGGCGACCAACTGCATCTGCATGTCGAAATCGAGCGCCAGATGCGCGGCGTCTGGAAATTCAAGGGCGAGGCGCGCGTCGACGGTCAACTGGCGGCCGAGGCTCGCCTGATGTGCGCCAAGCGGGATCTGTAACATGATTCACACGACCGCCCTTGTCGATCCGGGTGCCAAAATCGGTGCCAATGTCGAGATCGGCCCCTATTCGATCATCGGCCCGCATGTCGAGATCGGCGACAACACGGTCATCGGTCCGCATTGCGTGATCCGCGGCCATACCCGTATCGGCCGCGATAACCGTATTTTCCAGTTCTGTTCGCTGGGCGAAGTGCCGCAGGACAAGAAATACGCCGGTGAGCCGACCCGTCTGGAGATTGGTGATCGCAATACGATCCGCGAATTCTGTACCTTCAATCTGGGGACGGTGCAGGACCGTGGCGTGACTTCCATCGGCGACGACAACTGGATCATGGCCTACGTGCATATTGCGCACGACTGCCAGGTCGGCAACAAGGTCACTTTCGCCAACAATGCCTCGCTGGCCGGGCATGTGGTGGTCGATGACTGGGCCATTCTTGGCGGCTTTACCGGTGTGCATCAGTTCTGCCGGATCGGGGCGCATGTGATGACGGCGGTCAGTACGGTCATTTTGCAGGATGTGCCGCCCTACCTGATGGCGGCCGGCAATACGGCGCAGCCCTATGGCATCAACGTCGAGGGTCTGAAACGGCGCGGTTTTACAGCTGATTCGATCACCTCCCTGAAGCGTGCCTACCGCACGCTCTACAAATCCGGACTGCTGCTGGAAGAAGCCAAGGCCAAACTGGTCGAGGATGCCAAGACCCAGCCTGACGTTCAGCGTTTCGTCGATTTCCTCGAGGTCTCGAAGCGCGGCATCATCCGCTGACATGGGCAACGCCGTTCGTATTGCCATCGTGGCAGGAGAAGCCTCCGGGGATCTCCTGGCCAGTCATTTGATCGCGGCCCTGAAGGAACGCCTGCCGGATGCCGTTTTCTACGGCATTGGCGGGCCGAAGATGCAGGCGCAAGGTCTCGATGCCTGGTGGCCGATGGAAAAACTCTCGGTCATGGGCTACTGGGATGCGCTGAAGCATTACCGGGAAATTGCCGGCATACGCCGTCAATTGAAGAAGCGCCTGCTTGAATTGCGGCCGGACATCTTCATCGGGGTCGATGCGCCGGATTTCAACCTTGGCCTGGAAACCGACCTCAAGGCCGCCGGCATCCGCACCATCCACTATGTCAGCCCATCGATCTGGGCCTGGCGTGGTGGGCGCATCAAGAAAATCGCCCGCGCCGTCAATCGTGTTCTCGCCCTGTTCCCGATGGAGCCGCCGCTCTACGAGAAGGAGCGCATTCCGGTCAGTTACGTCGGTCACCCGCTGGCCGACATCATCCCGCTGGAAACCAACAAGGTGGCCGTGCGCGAAAAGCTGTCGCTACCCAGAAACTACCCGATCTTCGCCATGTTGCCGGGCAGTCGTCGTGGTGAACTGGAGATGATGGCCGACACCTTCGTCGAAACGGCCAAGATCATTCGCGAGCGTTTCCTGCCCCAGGCAATTTTTGTCGTTCCGCTGGCCACGCGTGACACACGGCTGCAGTTCGAGGCCGCCATCTATCGCCAGCAGGCCGGTGAAGTGCCGTTCCGGCTGCTCTTCGGTCATGCCCAGGATGCACTCGGTGCAGCGGACGTATCGCTGGTCGCCAGCGGCACGGCAACGCTGGAGGCCGCCTTGCTCAAGCGGCCGATGGTCATCACCTACAAGATCGCCAAGTTCTCGTACTGGCTGATGAGGCGCATGGCCTACCTGCCGTACGTCGGGCTGCCCAATGTGCTGGCCGGGCGTTTCGTGGTGCCGGAAATCCTGCAGGATGAGGCGACGCCGGAAAACCTGGCCGAGGCCTTGGTCAAGCTCTACGGCGACAAGGAAAACGCCGAGGCGGTCGAGGCGGCATTCACCGACATCCACTTGCAGTTGCGCCAGAACACCGCCGAAAAGGCCGCACGGGCGGTCATCGAATGCCTGAACTGATCGTTCCCGACGGCCTCGTCTGCGGCATCGACGAGGCGGGGCGAGGCCCGCTCGCCGGGCCGGTCGTAGCGGCAGCGGTGATCCTCGACCCGGCCCGGCCGATCGCCGGCCTGAACGACTCGAAAAAACTCAGCGAGAAGAAGCGCGATGCGCTGGCGGTGTTGATCCGCGAACAGGCTTTTGCCTGGTGCGTGGCCGAGGCCTCGGTCGAGGAGATCGATCGCCTCAACATCCTGCACGCGACCATGCTGGCCATGCAGCGGGCCGTGGCCGGCCTGGCCGTGCGTGCCGAAAGCGCGCTGGTCGACGGCAACCGTTGTCCGCAACTCGACATTCCGGTCGAGGCCGTGGTCAAGGGCGACGGCAAGATCGCGTCGATCGCCGCCGCTTCGATTCTCGCCAAGACGGTACGCGATGCCGGCATGCTGGCACTGCACACGCAATATCCGCAGTACGGTTTCGACCGCCACATGGGCTACCCGACGGCAGCCCATTTCAAGGCGCTGCAAGAGCATGGCGCATCGCCCGTGCATCGGCGCAGCTTCGGGCCGGTGGCGGCCCAACTGTCGCTGCTATGAAGCTCATCCAGTCACGCGACAACGCCTTTTTCAAGCAACTCAGGAAACTGGCCGAGTCGGGGCGTGAGCGCCGCAAGGCCGGGCAGACGCTGCTCGATGGTGTGCACCTGGTCGAGTCCTACGAAAAAATCATTGCCCCGCTCGACACCCTGGTCGTTGCCGAATCGGCCCTCGCCGGTGGTGAAATAGCCGACTACCTGGCCGGCCGCGAGGTGGTCGTGCTGGCTGATGCGCTGATGCGCGAACTCGGCCTGGTCGATACGCCGAGCGGCTTGCTGGCGCTGGCGCCCATTCCGGCGGCCGATGGTCCCCCCGACCTGGCGGCCGATGCCATCCTGCTCGATGGCGTGCAGGATCCCGGCAACGTCGGCACACTGCTGCGCACGGCTGCAGCGGCCGGGATTCGCCAGGCCTTGCTGTCGCCCGGTTGTGCCGCGGCGTGGTCGCCGAAAGTCCTGCGCGCCGGGCAAGGGGCGCATTTCGTGCTGGCCATTCATGAGGAGGCCGACCTTGAAGCCTTTGCCGCTACCTATCGCGGCACGCTGGCGGTAACGACGCTGGAGGATTCCCTGTCCCTCTACGCAGCCGAATGGCAGTCGCCGCTGGCCTGGGTGTTCGGGGCCGAGGGGCAGGGCGTGCGGCGGGCCTTGCTCGACAGGGCGGGCTTGAAGATCAGGATTCCGATGCCCGGTGCCGTCGAATCGCTGAATGTCGGTGCCGCAGCAGCGGTTTGCCTGTTCGAAGCCGTGCGCCGCCGATTGGGGTGATCGGCTGCGTGGACTTCAAACGACAACGGCACCGTCAATCGGTGCCGTTGTTGTTTGTGCCGTCGCGACCGTCGATCAGCGCAGCTTGAGTTCCTGCAGGATGGTGGTCGAGATTTCCTCGATCGACTTGCTCGAGGAATCGAGCCAGCGAATGCCTTCGCGGCGCATCATCTTTTCGGCTTCGGCAATCTCGTAGCGGCAGTTGGGCAGCGAGGCGTACTTGCTGCCAGCCCTGCGTTCCTCGCGAATCTGGTGCAGGCGCTCGGGCTGGATGGTCAGGCCGAACAGCTTGCTGCGGTGCTTTTCCAGCGTGCCGGGCAGGCGGCCGCGGTCGAAGTCCTCCGGAATCAGCGGGAAATTGGCGGCCTTCAGGCCGAACTGCATGGCCAGGTAGAGCGAGGTCGGCGTCTTGCCGCAGCGCGAGACGGCGAC
>ERZ1645192.1289-NODE-1289-length-20934-cov-9.575794_pt1 | contig 20934 bp, 14 predicted proteins | sample MGYA00575354_ERZ1645192 | MGnify/ENA primary metagenome ERZ1645192 (study PRJEB40844, sample SAMN11349763) | freshwater sediment metagenome | isolation source: river sediment | host: Sediment | place: India: Faizupur Khadar , New Delhi | collected 2017-02-21 ... | reverse complement strand
TATGGTCTCAGCATCAATGCCGACCTGCCGGGCGACCTGGGCATCTCGATAGGCGGCGAGCTCTCCTTCCGCCCCGATGCACCGCTGGCACGTGACAGCGCCGTGGTGATCGGAAGAAGCCTCGCTGGTGCAGCCGCCGTTCCACCGATCGCCCCCTATGACGAAGGCAACCTGACCCAGGCGCAGTTCACGCTGACCTACCAGGTCGGTTCGCAGAACCCCTTCGCCGCCGACAAGATGACACTGGTGTTCGAACCGGGCGTCGCGCTGGCCAACCTGCCGGACAAGACCTACTACAGCAACTACGACTCGGTCTCCTGGGGCTATGCATTCCGTGGCGCCCTTGAGTATGCCGATGCCTTTCTCAACATGACGGTCACCCCGACACTGGCCTTCCGCCACGACGTCGCCGGTACCACCCCCGGCGCGCCCAGTGGCACCTTCCTCAATGACCGCAAGTCGGCCACGCTGTCGGCACAGGCGGTCTACCTCGACTATCTGACCTTCGAGTTGGGCTACACCCGCAACTGGGGCGCCGAATTCAGATCGGCCAGTGCACTCATCAATACGGCCGCTGACCGCGACTTCCTCGCCCTCAGCGCCAAATACAACTTCTGACCCGCAGCAATACCGAGGACTCTCAACCATGAACAAGAAGGAATTCCTGCCCATCGGCCTGGCAGCGGCACTGAGCCTGCTGCCTGCCACGCTGCTGGCCAAGGCCACCCCTGAAGAGCTGAAGAAGATCGGCCTGGAGGGCACCGAGCTGACCCCGGTCGGAGCGATTCGCGCCGGCAACGCCGATGGCAGCATCCCGGCCTGGACCGGCGGTCTGCCGCAGAAGGATGTGCCCAAAGGGCAGTGGCTCGACAACCCCTTTGCCGCCGACAAGCCGCTCTTCACCATCACCGCGCAGAACTACAAGCAGTATGCCGACAAGCTGAGCCCCGGTCAGGTGGCAATGTTCGAGCGCTACCCCGACTACAAGATGAACATCTACCCATCGCGGCGCTCGGCCTCGTTCAAGCCCCACATCTACGAGGCAGCGCTCTACAACGCCGCCAATGCCGAGATGAACCCGTCGGGCATCGACTTCCATGGCGGCAAGATCACCTGGGCCTTCCCGATTCCGCACACCGCCAACGAAGCGATGATGAGCTACAGCACCAAGCCGCGGGAGGCCGGTACCCGCCGCTGGGCCAACACCACCGTGGTGACCTCGACCGGCGACTACCAGACCAGCAAGATCATCGAGGAGATCATCAGCGACTGGTCGAAGGAGGGCAACACCCCCGAGACCATGACCGGAGAGAATGATGTCTTCTACTTCCTGCAGTCGGTGATGGCACCACCCAAGACCGCCGGCGGTGTGATCCTGATCCTCGACGGCATCCACCAGGATGGTCAGGCACGGCGCATCTGGTCCTACAACCCCGGTCAGCGCCGCGTGCGCCGCGCGCCGCAGGTGCAGTATGACAACCCCAAGACCGGCGGTGATGGCCTGGCCACCAGCGACCAGTTGGGCATGTACAACGGCAAGATCGACCGCTACGACTGGAAGCTGGTCGGCAAGAAGGAGATGTTCATCCCCTACAACGCCTACATGCTCCACACCGACAAGGTGAAGGTGGCCGATGTCATCCGCCCGGGTCACATCAACCAGGATGTGGCCCGCTATGAACTGCACCGGGTCTGGCACATCGAGGGCGACCTGAAGCCCGACACCAGCCACATCTACAAGAAGCGGGTCTTCTTCATGGACGAAGACAGCTGGCAGATCGCCGTCATGGACCACTACGACAAGCGCGATCAACTGTGGCGGATGACCGAGGGGCATGTGATCAACTCCTATGACATCCTGACCGCCACCAACACTGCCGAGATCCACTACGACCTGCAGTCAGGGCGCTATCTGGCGGTCGGCCTCGACAACGAGGACACCCCGCCCGACAACAGCTTCCGTGCCGGTCCTGAGCGCTACACCCCCGACGCATTGCGCCAGGAGGGCGTGCGCTGAGCTTGCACGCATGATGTCCTGATGCCTGCATCCGGATCAGCCGATCCGGATGCAGGTTGACCTAAAAACGGAAGCCGTCGAGCAGCCCGCTCCGGGTCGATCCACCTCGACGCAGACCCAACAATAACGACTCCACAAAGGAGATTTCTCCATGGACCACCGGCCAAGGCTGCGCACGTGGTTTTGTGTGCTTGCAACGCTGTTCTCGCTCTCATCCACGCTGCCAGCATTCGCAGCCGAATCGCTGCAGCGCCCATCCACCGCCTCGCCCCTCTCCAGCAAGACACTGCTGACTGATTCGACGCTGGCCGGCCAGCGGATCGTCGCGGTCGGCACCCGTGGCCACATCGTCTACAGCGACGACCAGGGCAAGAGCTTCAGCCAGGCAGCGGTCCCCACCCGGATGCTGCTGACGGCGGTGGACTTCGTCTCCGATCAGGAGGGCTGGGCCGTCGGTCATGATGCGGTGATCCTGCACACCCGCGATGGCGGCAACAGCTGGGAGCTGCAACATGAGGACGCCGCACTCGAAAAACCGCTGCTCGATGTGCTGTTTCTGGATGCCCAGCATGGCATCGCGGTCGGCGCCTATGGCCTGATGCTGAAGACCAGCGACGGCGGCAGCAGTTGGGAAGCCGCAGAGGTCGAGGAGGCCGACTGGCACTTCAACGCGCTGATCAAGATCAAGGAGGGTCTGCTGATCGTCGGCGAAGCGGGCAATCTGCTGCGCTCCGATGACATGGGCGAAACCTGGACCGCGCTCGAATCGCCCTACGTCGGTTCACTGTTCGGCGCCAACAGCGTCGGGCCTGATCAGCAGATTCTGATCTACGGCCTGCGCGGTCATATCTACCAGTCGAACGACCGCGGTGATTCGTGGGAAGAGCTGAAGACCGACCTGACCCGCAACCTGTTCGACAGCGCCGAGTTGCCGAATGGCGACGTGGTGGTCGTGGGCGGTGGCGGCACCGTGCTGGTGAAGGCATCCGCTGATCAACAGTTCAAGAAAGTGCCCTATCCCGGTTATGGCAACCTGGTCTCCGTGCTGCCGCTGAGTGACACCGAGGTGCTGCTGTTCGGCGCCCGCGGTGCCCAGCCGCTCAAGGTCAGATAACAACAACCGCCGTCATTGCGAACGGACCAACGGAAGGATTTTGTCATGCTAAGAGATCGATTCACCCTGCTGACGGAAAAACTGGTTTTCGCCAATCGTGTGGCGATTCTGGTGGTCTTCGCGCTCATCACCGCCTTCATGGGCTACAAGGCGATGAGCCTGCGCATGGAGGCCGGCTTCGTCAAACTGCTGCCCTACAAGCACCCCTACATGCGGACGCTGATCGATTACAGCGCCAAGTTCGGCGGTGGCAACCAGATCATCGTCGCATTGATGCAGAAAAAAGGTGACATCTTCACACCGGAGTTCTTCACCACCCTGCACGAAGCGTCGGATGAGGTCTTCTTTCTGCCCGGGGTCGACAAGTCGAAGGTGACTTCGATCTTCACCCCCAATGTGCGCTTCACCGAATTCGTCGAGGATGGCTTTGCCGGTGGCAACGTGATTCCGGCCGAGTTCCAGCCGACACCGGAGTGGCTGGAGATCGCCCGCCAGAACATCATCAAGTCGGGCGAACTGGGCCGCTTGGTCACCTTCGACTTCACCGGCTCGCTGATCCGCGCCGAACTGCTCGACCGCGATCCGATCACCGGCAAGAAGCTCGACTATCAGCAGGTCTCCAAGGATCTCGAAGAGAAGATTCGCCAGCGCTTCGAGAACGACAACGTCAGCGTGCACATTCTCGGCTTTGCCAAATCGATCGGTGACATCGCCGAAGGTGCCCGCAGCGTGATCGCCTTCTTCGGCATCGCCTTCGTCGTCACCGGGGTGCTGCTGTGGCTCTACTCCGGCTCGATTCAGCTCACCCTGATGCCACTGCTCTGCTCGTCGGTGGCGGTGATCTGGCAGCTCGGCACATTGAGCCTGTTCGGCTTCGGCATCGACCCGATGAGCATCCTGGTGCCCTTTCTGATCTTCGCCATCGCCGTCAGTCACAGCGTGCAGATGGTCAGCGGCTGGATCGGCGAGGTGCTTTACGGCGCCGACGAGCAGGATGTCCACCATCCGGTGGTGCCGGTCAATGCCAAGACCCAGGGCGTCGATGGCTACAGTGCGGCCCGCCGCACCTTCCGCCGCCTGCTGATCCCCGGCAGCATCGCGGTGCTCTGCAACATTCTCGGCTTTGTCACCATCCTGATGATCAACATCGGCATCATCCAGGAGATGGGCATCACCGCCAGCATCGGCGTGACCATCATCATCCTGACCAACCTGCTGCTGTTGCCGATCCTGCTGTCGTTCATCAACCTGCCCAACATCGAGCAGTACCGGCAGAAGCGGGTGGCGGCAGAGAGCAAGCGCGACGGGCTGTGGCGCACCCTCTCCAAGTTCGCAACCACCGCCTGGTCGATTCCGACGCTGGTGATCATTGCCATCACCACGGTCATGGCGCACTTCTACAGCCAGGGTCTTCAGGTAGGCGACCTGCATGCCGGAGTCTCTGAACTGCGCGAGGAGGCCCGCTACAACCTCGACACCAAGATGGTCACCAGCAAATTCGCCATCGGTGTGGATGTGCTGTCGGTGATCGTCGAGACGCCGAAGAATGCCTGCATCGACTATGACACCATGGTCGCGATGGATGAACTGCACTGGTTCGCACAGAACCTGCCGGGCGTGCAGTCGGTGCTGTCGCTGTCGGAAGCGATGAAGATCGTCACCGGTGGCAACAACGAGGGGTCACCGAGGTGGGAGACCCTGATGCGCAACCAGTACAACCTGTCGGGTGCGCTGCGCTACATGGAGACCAGCAGCGGGCTGATGGATGCCGAATGCACCGCCATGCCGCTGCTGATCTACACCAAAGACCACAAGGCCGACACGGTGGAGACCATCGTCCGCGCACTGGAGAAGTATGATTCCGGCCTGCCGAAGGAGAAGTTCAATCCGCGGCTGGCCTCGGCCAACGTCGGCATCATCGCCGCCACCAACCAGGCCGTGCATGCGGCACAGGAGCCGATCATGGCCTATGTCCATGGCGCGATCGCCCTGCTGGTGCTGCTGAGCTTCCGCTCGGTGATGGTCACCGCCTGTCTGATGATTCCGCTGCTCTATGTCTCTTCGCTCTGCTATGCGCTGATGACCTATCTGAACATCGGTCTCAAGGTGAACACGCTGCCGGTGGTGGCACTGGGGATCGGCATCGGGGTCGACTACGGCATCTACCTCTACAGCCGGATGGCCGACTTCCTGAACGAAGGTCTGGGACTGCAGGAGTCGCTCTACCGCGCCCTGAAGCTGACCGGCAAGCCGGTGATGTTCACCGCCGCAACGTTGGCGGTCGGCGTGGCCACCTGGATATTCTCCGACCTGAAGTTCCAGGCTGACATGGGCATTCTGCTCACCTTCATGTTCATCGTGAACATGATCGGCGCCATCCTGGTGATCCCGGCCCTGGCACGCTGGCTGCTGCCCGCCAGGCTGCGCAATCCGAGCACGCCAGCCGGCTGACCACCGCGCTTCACCCAAAAAAGAACCCGGCCAAGGCCGGGTTCTTTTTTGGGTTTCTCTCATTGATCCGGTCAGAAGAAGTCTGGAGCATGTCCCTCTACCCCAGCCCCTCTCCCGCATGCGGGAGAGGGCGGATTCAGACATGTGCGTTCCGGATCGATCTGAAACCGCGCCCGCCTCCTTGCTTGCGGCGGCGGCGCTGTTTCAAGGCTCACCCCAGCAGATCACTCAGCAACCGATTGAGCCGCGCACTGTAACGGCCCGGCTCGGCCAGCTGCTCACCGTTGGCCAGGCGTGCCTGATCGAACAGGATCTCGACCAGGTCGGCAAAGCGCTCACCCTCGGGCTGCTGCTTCAGTCGGGCGATCAGCGGATGGTCGGGATTGAGCTCGAAGTAAGGGGTGCTCTCGGGCAGCTTCTGGCCGACGGCCTGCATCATCCGCCGCATCTGGCCACCCAGGTCGGCTTCGTCACTGGCGAGACAGGCTGGCGAGTCGGTCAGCCGGTGGGTCAACCGCACCGCCTTGACCCGCTCGGCAAGCTGTGCCTTGACCCGCTCCAGCAATGTCTCGTACTCCTTGGCCTGGGCCTGCTGCGCACTCTTGTCGGCCTCGTCCTCCAGCGCCGTCAGGTCGAGGTCACCACGCGAGACATCCTGGAACTGCTTGCCCTCGAACTGATGCAGGTGGCCCATCACCCATTCATCGATCCGGTCGGACAGAATCAGCACCTCGACCCCCTTCTTGCGGAAGATCTCCAGATGGGGGCTGTTGCTGCCGGCAGCGAAGCTCTCGGCGGTCAGGTAGTAGATCTGCTGCTGTGCCGGTTTCATTGCCGCCAGATACTCTTTCAGCGAACGCACCTGCCGCGCGCCATCGCCCTGGGTCGAGGCAAAGCGCATCAGCGCGGCGATGCGTTCACGGTTGGCGTGGTCCTCGGCCAGTCCCTCTTTCAGCACGGTGCCGAACTCTTCCCAGAAGGTCTGATATTCCTGCGGCTGCTCCTCGGCCAGTTTGTCGAGCATGTCGAGCACCCGCTTGACCAGCGCCGCGCGCATCGAGTCGATCACCGGATCCTTCTGCAGAATCTCCCGCGAGACGTTCAGCGAGAGGTCATTGGAGTCGATCACCCCCTTGATGAAGCGCAGGTAGAGCGGCAGAAACTGCTCGGCATCGTCCATGATGAAGACGCGCTGCACGTAGAGCTTGAGTCCACGCTGGCGGTCGCGGTTCCACAGGTCGTAGGGCGCACGCCGCGGCAGATAGAGCAGGCTGGCGTATTCGAGCTTCCCCTCGACCCGGTTGTGGCTCCAGGCCAGCGGGTTCTCGAAGTCGTGGGCGACATGCTTGTAAAACTCCTGATACTCGGCCTCGTCGATCTCGTTGCGCGGCCGGCTCCAGAGCGCCTTGGCCACATTGACCTGCTCATAGTCGGGCGTTTCACTCGGCTGCTCCTCTGCATCACCGGTCGCCTCGGCCCGCATCATCACCGGCAGCGCAATGTGGTCGGAGTAGGTCTTGATGATGTGCCGCAGGCGAAAGTGCTCGGAAAATTCCGCCTCATCCTCCTTCAGATGCAGCACCACCCGCGTGCCGCGCTGCGGCAATTCGACCGGTGCGACCGAGAACTCCGACTCGCCCTGTGACTGCCAATGCACCCCCTGCTGCGCCGGAAGACCCGCCTTGCGGCTGAACACCTCCACCCGGTCAGCCACGATGAAGGCCGAGTAGAAGCCGACACCGAACTGGCCGATCAGGCTGGAGTCCTTGCGCTGGTCGCCGGTCAGCGAGCGCAGAAACTCCGCGGTGCCCGACTTGGCGATGGTCCCGAGATGGGCGATCACCTCGTCACGGCTCATGCCGATGCCGTTGTCGGTCACGGTCACGGTGCGCGCGTCGGCATCGCAGTCGATCCAGATCCTGAGCTCGGGATCGTTCTCGTAGAGCGAACTGTCGGCGAGGGCGGCAAAACGCAGCTTGTCCGCGGCGTCGGAGGCGTTGGAGATCAGCTCGCGCAGAAAGATCTCCTTGTTGCTGTAGAGCGAATGGATCATCAGATGAAGCAGTTGCTTCGCTTCGGTCTGGAATCCGTAGGTTTGCGCTTGCTGTGGTGCACTCATGTGGTCAGACGACTCCTTGCAGGGCGCGGAGGCAGTGCCCGGCCGCGCTGTTCGAACGATGGATTTGACTGGGGAATATGGGGGAGTTGCCGGGCTTTTCAAGCTGATCGCCGGCTGCATGGCCCAGCCGCAGGTTCGACTCGATGCTGACTGGACCGTAACGAAAGGGGCAGTCACCCTGCGGCAACCACCCCTTCGATTCCCAGCGGCGTCACGCGCTCTACCAGCCGGTCACCTCGGCAATCGCCTTGCCGATGTCGGCCAGACTGCGCACGGTGCGCACGCCGGCTGCTTCGAGCGCGGCGAACTTTTCGGCCGCAGTGCCCTTGCCGCCGGAGATGATGGCGCCGGCATGGCCCATGCGCTTGCCGGCTGGCGCGGTGACACCGGCAATGTAGGAGACCACCGGTTTGGTGACATGCTGCTTGATGAAGCGGGCAGCCTCCTCCTCGGCGCTGCCACCGATCTCGCCGACCATGACGATCGCCTCGGTCCCGGGGTCGGCCTGGAACAGCCCCAGGATGTCGATGAAGCTGCTGCCCGGAATCGGATCGCCACCGATGCCGACGCAACTGCTCTGGCCAAAGCCGAAGTCGCTGGTCTGCTTGACCGCCTCATAGGTGAGGGTGCCGGAGCGGGAGACGATGCCGACCTTGCCGGGCAGATGGATGTCGCCGGGCATGATGCCGATCTTGCACTCGCCGGGGGTGATGACACCGGGACAGTTGGGGCCGATCAGCCGGACACCCAGCCGGTCGCACACCAGCTTGCACTGCAACATGTCGAGGGTCGGGATGCCCTCGGTGATGCAGACCACCAGCTTGACGCCGGAGTGGGCCGCTTCGAGGATCGAATCCTTGCAGAACGGCGCCGGCACGTAGATGACCGAAGCATCGGCGGCCGTCGCCTCGACCGCCTCACGCATGGTATTGAACACCGGCAGGCCCAGATGGGTCTGGCCGCCCTTGTTCGGCGTCACGCCGCCCACCAGTCGGGTGCCATAGTCGAGCGCCTGCTCGGAATGGAGCGTCGCCTGCGCGCCGGTGAAGCCCTGGCAGAGCACCTTGGTGTCTTTGTCGATCAGAATGCTCATGGCTGACGCTCCGCGGCCTTGACGACCTGTTGTGCTGCGTCGGTCAGACTCTGTGCAGCAATGATGTTGAGGCCGCTATCGGCCAGTATCTGTGCGCCCAGTCTGGCGTTGTTGCCCTCCAGCCGCACCACGACCGGAATCTTGACACCCACCTCCTCGACCGCGCCGATCACCCCCTCGGCGATCAGGTCGCAGCGCACGATGCCGCCAAAGATGTTGATCAGCACCGCCTTGACCTTTTCATCGGACAGAATCAGTTTGAAAGCCGCGCTGACCCGCTCCTTGGTCGCACCGCCGCCGACATCGAGGAAGTTGGCCGGATTGCCGCCATGGTGCTTGATGATGTCCATGGTGCCCATCGCCAGACCAGCGCCATTGACCATGCAGCCGATGTTGCCCTCCAGCGCGACATAGTTGAGCTCCCAGGCCGCGGCCTCGCGCTCGCGGGCATCCTCCTGGCTCGGGTCATGCAGCGCCTTCAGTTTCGGCTGCCGGTAGAGTGCATTGCCATCGATGTTGATCTTGGCATCGAGACAGTGCAGGTCGCCCTGTTGGGTGATCACCAGCGGGTTGATCTCCAGCAGTGCCAGATCGCACTCATGGAACAGCCGGCTCAGGCGCACGAACAGGTCGGTGAACTGTTTGACCTGCTTGTCATTGAGGCCGAGCTGGAAGGCGATCTCCCGCGCCTGGTAGGGCTGTGCGCCGACCAGTGGATCGATGATCGCCTGCAGGATCTTCTCCGGGCTGCGCTCGGCCACCTTTTCGATCTCGACCCCACCTTCGCTCGACGCCATGAAGACGACCCGCTGCGATGCACGGTCGACCACTGCACCCAGATAGAGCTCGCGGTCGATGTCGGTGCAGTTCTCGATCAGAATCTGGTTGACCGGCTGCCCATCGGCATCGGTCTGATAGGTCACCAGCCGCTTGCCGAGCCACTGCTGGGCAAACTGTTCGATCTCGGCCTTGCTGCGCACCAGTTTGACGCCACCCGCCTTGCCGCGCCCGCCGGCATGGACCTGCGCCTTGACCACCCACTGTTCGCCGCCAATGAGGCTGGCCGCCTCGACTGCGGCGGCGGCACTGTCGGCCACCACCCCCTTCGACACCGGCAGGCCATACTCGGCAAACAGCTGCTTGGCCTGATATTCATGCAGATTCATCTCGTTACTTCCGTCCGTCTGGTTGAATGAAAATTTCCGTGATCGACCACCGGGTGGCTACTTTCTTGCCCGGTTCACTGCGTGAATCGCCTGGCCATTGACTGACAATGCCGCCTCGTGAACCGCCTCGGAGAGAGTGGGATGGGCAAAGACCGTCAACGCCAGATCCTCGGCGCTGGCGGAGAACTCCATCGCCACCACCGCCTGCGCGATCAGCTCCGACGCCTGCGGACCGATGATGTGAACGCCAAGAATCCGATCGCTCTCGGCATGGGCAAGCACCCGCACCAACCCTTCGGACTGATGCGCGGCCAAGGCGCGACCATTGGCGGCAAAGGCGAAACTGCCGACCTTGTACGGTTCGGCGCGCGCCTTGAGCACCTCTTCGGTGTCACCCACCCAGGCCACTTCGGGCTGGGTGTAGATCACCGACGGGATGCAGTCGTAGTTGACCTGGCTCAGTTGACCCGCGATGCGCTCGGCCACCATGATGCCCTCCTCCATGCCCTTGTGCGCCAGCATCGGACCACGCACGACGTCGCCGATCGCATAGACCCCTGGCACGTCGGTGCGGCAGTGGTCGTTGACGAAGATCGAGCCCCGTTCATCGAGGTTGACACCGCAATCGGCCGCCAGCAGGTTGGCCGTCTGCGCCCGGCGACCCACCGCAACAATCAGGCGATCGACCCGCAGCGCCTGATCGCCCTTGGCGTTGCTGTACCTGACCAGCACTTCGCCCTCCTTGACCTCGGTGTGGGTCACCCGGGCACCCAGTTGGATCGTGAGCCCTTGCCGGGTCAGCAGCTTCTGCGCCTCCTTGGCGATGCGCTGATCGACCATCGGCAGGAAGCGCTCCTGCGCCTCGAGCAGCACCACCTCGGCACCCAGCGCACTCCACAGACTGCCCAGCTCCAGACCGATGACACCGGCACCGATCACACCCAGCCGCTTCGGCACCTCTTCAAAGGCCAGCGCGGCCGAGGAGTCGACCACATGGTGACCATCCAGTGGCGCCTGTGAAATCGGAATCGGCTCGGAACCGGCAGCAATGATGACATGTTCGGCCTCGTACTCCTCGACCGCGCCAGCGGCATCGGTCACCTCGACCCGCTTGCCCGCCAGCAGCCGGCCGCGACCGGCCAGCGTGGTGACGCCGTTGCCCTTGAACAGCGCCTGGATGCCGCCCGTGAGATTGCCGACGATCTTCTCCTTGCGCGCCATCATGGTCGCCAGATCGAGCGACACCTCTTTGGCCAGCACGCCATGGTCGGCGAGTTGCTCTTTCGCCTCACGGTACTTGTGGGCCGATTCGAGCAGCGCCTTGGAGGGAATGCAGCCGACATTGAGGCAGGTGCCACCCAGCACGGTCTGCCCATCACGACGCCACTGCTCGACACAGGCGGTGCTGAGGCCCAACTGCGCGCACTTGATCGCGGCCACATAGCCGGCCGGACCGGCGCCGATGACGATCACATCAAACTTGCCTGCCATGAGCTTTTCTCCAGCGTGGTGGTGATTGATCCCCTGTCACGGGCCTTTACAGATCCAGCAGGATGCGTGCGGGATCTTCGAGAAAATCCTTGATGGCGACCAGGAACTGTACCGCCTCGCGACCATCGATCAGACGATGGTCGTAGCTCAGCGCCAGATACATCATCGGCAGAATCTCGATCTTGCCATCGACCGCCATCGGTCGCTCCTGCACCTTGTGCATGCCGAGAATGGCGGTCTGCGGCGGATTGAGGATCGGCGTCGACAGCAGCGAACCAAAAACACCGCCATTGGAGAGGGTGAAGGTACCGCCCTGCATCTCCTCGATGGTCAGCTTGCCATCACGCGCCTTCAGGCCATAGTCGCGCACCTGCGCCTCGATCCTGGCCAGGCTCATCTGTGCGGCATCGCGCAGTATCGGCACCACCAGTCCGCGGTCGGTCGAGACCGCCACGCCGATGTCCTGGTAACCGTGGTAGACGATGTCATTGCCGTCGATCGAGGCATTCACCGCCGGAAACCGCTTCAGCGCCTCGACCGAAGCCCGCACGAAGAAGGACATGAAACCGAGCCGCACCCCATGGCGCTTCTCGAACTGATCCCTGTACTTGGTGCGCAACTCCATCACCGGCTGCATGTTGACCTCATTGAAGGTGGTCAGCATCGCCGCCGTCTGCTGCGCCTCGACCAGCCGTCTGGCGACGCTGGCGCGCAGCCGGGTCATCGGTACGCGCTTTTCGATCCGCGCACCCGACTCGGCCACGACAGCCGGTTCGGCGGCACGCGGCGAGGTGGCGGTAGAAACAGCCGGTACCGGTTGCGCCGGCGGCTGACCCTGTTCGAGATGCTGCAACACATCGCCCTTGGTGAGACGCCCCCCCTTGCCGGTGGCGGCGATCTGCTCCGGCGTCAACCCATGCGCCTGCACCAGTCGGCGGGCGGCAGGATTGACCAGCGGTTGCTGCGATTGCGCGGCGGCCGCTGCCGGCGGTTCGGCACTGGGCTGCGTCCCGGTCAGGGCACTGCCTGCCTCGAACAGTCCGATCAGCTCGGTGCTGAGCACCGTCTCACCCTCCGGCTTCAGGATTTCGCTCAACCGGCCATCCGCCGGTGCCACCACCTCCATCACCACCTTGTCGGTTTCGATGTCGACGAGCACTTCATCGCGCAACACCGCCTCGCCCACCTTCTTGTGCCAAGTGGCCACAGTACCGTCGGAGATCGACTCCGGAAAACTCGGCGCTTTAATTTCCAGCATCATGGTTGTTCCTGTCATCAGTGCAAATCATTGAATCGATCGAGCCCCAGGGCCTCTTTGACCAGCCGCTGCTGTTGCTCGACATGCAGGCTCAGGTAACCGGTCGCCGGCGCCGCCGACGCCTCACGGCCGACATAGTCGAGCTTCCAGCCTGGATTGAGCAGACCCAGGACATGAATCATGTGGTGCTGGCTGCTGTACCAGACCCCTTGATTCATCGGCTCTTCCTGGCACCAGATCACCTGCTGGGCCTGGATGAAGGGGGCCATCGCCTGTTGCAGCTGCTCATGTGGAAAGGGGTAGAACTGCTCGATGCGGATCACCGCGACATCCTCGCGCTGCGCCGCCTCGCGCGCCTCGATCAGATCGTAGTAGACCTTGCCGCTGCACAGCACGATCCGCCTGACCTGGCTGGCATCGAGCGGGGCGCTTTCCGGAATCACCAGCTTGAACTCGCCCTCGGCCAGATCCTCCAGCGACGAGATGGCCAGCTTGTGCCGCAGCAGGCTCTTGGGCGTCATCACGATCAGCGGCTTGCGCAGTGGTCGCAGCATCTGTCGCCGCAGCAGATGGAAGATCTGTGCCGGCGTCGTTGGAATGCAGACCTGGATGTTGTGCTCGGCACAGAGCTGCATGAAGCGCTCCAGCCGCGCCGAGGAGTGCTCGGGCCCCTGCCCTTCATAGCCGTGCGGCAGGAACATCACCAGACCGCAGAGACGCCCCCACTTGGTCTCGCCACTGGCGATGAACTGGTCGATCACCACCTGGGCGCCATTGACGAAGTCGCCGAACTGCGCCTCCCAGATCACCAATGCCCGCGGATTGGTGGTGGCGTAGCCATACTCGAAGGCCAGCGCTGCCTCTTCCGACAGCAATGAATCATGCAGCGTGAAGCGTGCCGTCACGCCCGGAATGTTCGCCAGCGGCACATGGGGCGATCCATCTTTCTGGTTATGAATCACCGCGTGCCGGTGCGAAAAGGTGCCCCGACCGCTGTCCTGCCCCATCAGCCGCACCGGATGGCCCTCGGTCAACAGGGTGGCATAGGCCATCGTCTCGGCAAAACCCCAGTTCAGCGGCAGTGCACCGGCGATCATCTTGCGGCGATCGTCGATGATCTTGTCCACCTGTTTCTGCACCACCACCCCCTCGGGCACCTTGCAGACCTCCGCCGCCAGCTGTTGCAGCTGCCTCAATTCGAAACGGGTGTCGGCGGTGGCCGACCAGTAGTCATGGCCGAGGTAGGGTGTCCAGTCGACGAATAGCTTGAGATTGGGTTCGGTGACCAGACTCTTGGCGACATGCCTGCCCTCCTCCAGCGCCTTGCGGTAGTCGGCGATCCAGGCATCGACCAGCTCGCGGCTGATCACCCCGCTGTTGACCAGCCTGTCGGAGTAGAGCTGCATCGTGCTCGGCAGCGTGCGGATCTTGGCGTACATCAGCGGCTGGGTGCCGGAAGGCTCGTCGGCTTCGTTGTGGCCACGGCGGCGGTAACAGACCATGTCGATCACCACATCACGCCTGAAGGTTTCGCGGTAGTCGACCGCCAACTGGGTCACGAACAGCACCGCCTCGGGGTCATCGCCATTCACATGGAAGATCGGTGCCTGCACCATCTTGGCCACGTCGGTGCAGTACTCGGTGGAGCGGGCATCATCGGCCCGACTGGTGGTGAAACCGACCTGGTTGTTGACGATGATGTGAATGGTGCCGCCGATGCGGTAACCACGCACCTGCGACATCTGCAGCGTCTCCATCACCACCCCCTGGCCGGCAAAAGCGGCATCGCCATGGATCGCCACCGGCACCACCTGGTTGCCCAGCGGGTCGTTGCGGCGGTCCTGCCGTGCCCGCACCGATCCGGCGACGACCGGGGTGACGATCTCCAGGTGCGAAGGGTTGAACAGCAGCGCCAGATGGGTCTGTCCGACCGATGTCATCACATTGGAAGAGAAGCCCTGATGGTACTTGACGTCGCCGGAGCCGGCACCATGGGCATGCAGCCCCTCGAACTCCTCGAACAGTTCGGCAGGATTCTTGCCGAAGTTGTTGACCAGTACGTTCAAGCGACCACGGTGGGCCATGCCGATCACGATCTCCTTGGCGCCATAGCCTCCCGCGCGCTGAATCAGTGCATCGACCAGCGGGATCAGGCTCTCTCCACCCTCCAGCCCAAAGCGCTTGGTGCCGGGAAAGCGCGATCCCAGCAGCTTCTCCAGCCCCTCAGCCGCGACCAGCCGCTCCAGCAGGTGGTGCTTCACCTCGACGCTGTAGTCGGGATGGGAGCGAACGCTCTCCAGCCGCTGTTGCAGCCAGAGCTTCTGCTGGCTGTCGACGATGTGCATGTACTCGACGCCCACGGTCTGGCAGTAGGTCTGTTCCAGCGCCTCGACGATCTCCTTCAGCGTGGCTTCGCCTTGCGCCAGCGACGGTGCACCAGTCTGGAACCGGGTGGAGAAATCCGCGGCCGACAGGCCATGGTAGGTCAGCTCCAGATCGGGCACGGCCGGCCGCTGCTGCAGGCCCAGCGGGTCGAGCCGCGCCTTCTGATGCCCCCGATGGCGATAGGCATCGATCAGTTGCAGCACCCTGACCTGGAGCTGCTGATGGTCACGGTCGGCAGCCAGCGCCAATTCGCCGCGATGCGCCTGTCGTCCGATTTGCAGAAACTGCTCACGGATCGTCGAATGGGGCACATCCTGCACCACCACATTCGCCACCTGCGGCAGCGAGTCGAAGTAGTTTCGCCACGCCTCGGGCACACTGTTGGGGTCGCGCAGATAGCTGTCGTAAAGCGCCTCGACATAGTTGGCATTGCCGCCAGAGATATGCCCACTGCGCCACAACATCTCCATTGAAGGTTCAGTCATCGCCGATCTCACCTGCTGAATTTCAATTCGCGTTTTTAAAGCAAAGAAAATGCCGCTATTGCTGCTTCATGGTCGACAGCCCATCACCCTGACTGCCTGCGCAACAAAAAAGGGATTGGTTCCACCGAACACAACCCCTTTTCATGATAGCGCGCAACGGACCGCTTGAGCCTCTAGGTCGCCCGCCTCAGCAGCATGGAGCGGATGTGTCCGATCGCCCGGGTTGGGTTCAGCCCTTTCGGACAGACATTGACGCAGTTCATGATGCCGCGGCAGCGAAAGACGCTGAAGGGGTCATCGAGCGCCGCCAGCCGCTCATCGGTGGCACGGTCACGGCTGTCGGCCAGGAATCGATACGCCTGCAGCAGACCGGCCGGACCGATGAATTTTTCTGGATTCCACCAGAACGAGGGGCAACTGGTCGAGCAGCAGGCGCAGAGGATGCACTCATAGAGTCCATCGAGCTTTTCGCGCTCTTCGGGCGACTGCAACCGCTCGATGCCGCTGGTCACCTCATCGTTGATCAGGTAGGGCTGCACCTTCTCGTACTGGCGATAGAAGATCGCCATGTCGACCACCAGGTCACGGATCACCGGCAGACCCGGCAGCGGCCGCAGCACCAGCTTGCCGCCCTGGCCCTTGACGAGGGAGGAGAGCGGGGTGATGCAGGCCAGACCATTCTTGCCATTCATGTTGATGCCATCGGAACCGCAGACCCCTTCTCGGCAGGAGCGCCGGTAGGCAAAGGTGGGATCCTGCTCCTTGATCAGTTGCAACACGTCGAGCACCATCAGATCCCGGCCTGCAGGGATCTCGACCTCGACCTGCTGCATCTGCGGCTCGGCATCGGTGTTGGGATTGTAGCGATAGACACTGACTTGCATCGTCGTACTCTGTCTGGGTGCGGACTGCGATTAGTACTGCCGGACTTTCGGCTCGAAGGGCTCGACAGTTTTGGGAGAGAAGTTGACGTCGCGCTTGCCGACCCTGCGTTCGCGCGGGAAGTAGATCGAGTGCTTCAGCCAGTTCTCGTCATCACGCTCCTGGTAGTCCTCTCTGGCATGGGCACCCCGACTCTCCTTGCGCGCCTCGGCGGCGATGGCCGTCGCCTCCGCCACCTCGAACAGGTTGTCGAGTTCGAGCGCCTCGACCCGTGCGGTGTTGAACACCATGCTCTTGTCGACCAGAAAGCCATCGCGCAACCGCTCGCGCAGCGCCGCGATCGTCTGGATGCCCTGCTTCATCGACTCCTCCTTGCGGAACACGCCGAAGTAGTTCTGCATGGTCTTCTGCAACTCGGCACGCAACTCGGCCACGCTCTCGCCGCTTTTTGATGCGTTCCAGCGGTTGACCCGCGCCAGCGCGGCATCGAGATCGCTGTCACTGGCCGGCTGGCTGTCGATGCCGTGGCGCAATGCCTGCTCGATGTGCAGTCCGGCGGCACGGCCAAACACCACCAGGTCGAGCAGCGAGTTGCCACCCAGACGGTTGGCACCATGGACCGACACGCAGGCCACCTCACCCACCGCATAGAGACCGTCGACGATCCGGTCGGTGCCGGCACTGTCCTGGGTCAGCGCCTGGGCATTGATGTTGGTGGGGATGCCACCCATCATGTAGTGGCAGGTGGGCACCACCGGGACCGGCTCCTTGACCGGGTCGACATGGGCAAAGGTCTTCGACAGCTCGACGATGCCCGGCAACCGCTTGTGCAGCACTTCCGGGCCGAGGTGGTCGAGCTTCAGCAGTACATGGTCGCCCTTGGGGCCGGCGCCACGTCCGGCCAGAATCTCCAGAATCATCGAGCGTGCCACCACATCGCGGCTCGCCAGATCCTTGGCATTGGGCGCATAGCGCTCCATGAAGCGCTCGCCATCCTTGTTGATCAGATAGCCGCCTTCTCCACGGCACCCTTCGGTCACCAGCACCCCGGCATCGGCAATGCCGGTGGGGTGGAACTGCCACATCTCGATGTCCTGCACCGGGAATCCGGCGCGCAGCGCCATGCCGACGCCATCTCCGGTGTTGATCAGGGCATTGGTGGTCGACTGGTAGATGCGTCCGGCGCCACCGGTGGCCAGCACCGTGGCCTTGGCCTGCAGATAGGCCATCTCGCCGGTCTCGATGCACAGGGCCACCACACCGACCACCTGGCCGCGCTGGTTGACCACCAGATCGATCGCGTACCACTCGTTGAGAAAGACCGCATTGTTCTTCAGGTTGGCCTGATAAAGCGTGTGCAGCAGCGCATGACCGGTGCGGTCGGCGGCCGCGCAGGTGCGGGCAGCCTGGCCGCCGCGGCCGAAATCCTTGGACTGCCCGCCGAACGGCCGCTGGTAGATGCGCCCGGTCTCGGTGCGCGAGAAGGGCAGCCCCATGTGCTCGAGTTCGAACACCGCCTGAGGGCCGACACTGCACATGTACTCGATCGCATCCTGGTCGCCGATGTAGTCCGACCCCTTGACCGAGTCATACATGTGCCAGCGCCAGTCATCATTCGGGTCATCGCTGCCGATCGCGCAGGTGATGCCACCCTGGGCCGACACCGTGTGCGAGCGTGTCGGAAACACCTTGCTGACGACCGCCGTCTTGTAACCCGATTGTGCCAATTGCAGCGCGGCGCGCATTCCCGCGCCACCGCCACCGACGATGATGCCGTCGAACGAAAGAGTTTGCAGCTTCGTCATTGATCAGATACTCCAGACAATCCGTACACCCCAGACCAGATAGACGAACAGCACCAGGCTGCAACCACTCTGAAACAGAAAACGCAGCAGCAACGGCTTCAGGTAGTCGGTGGAGATGGTCCACATGCCGACCCAGGCATGGCCGATCAGCGCGACCAGCGCCAGCAGCGTGAAGCCGCGCACCCAGCGCTGCTGGAACAGCTCCATCCAGCGCACATGATCGATGTCGGGATTGATCAACAGAAAAACCAGCAAAAACAGCGTGTAAGCTGCTAGAACCAGCGCCGAGAGCCGCTGCACCAGCCAGTCATGCAGACCGCTGCGTCCGAAATTGGTGACGTTGGTTACCATAGCCAGAACCCCAGAATGACCGCCAGAAGCAGCGTGATGGCCAGCACCGCCTGGGCGCCGAGCCGGCCACCCTCCAGTGACTCGCCGATGCCAATGTCCATCAGCAGGTGCTTGATGCCGGCCACCAGGTGGTAGACCAGCATGCACAGCACCGCCCAGATGATGAATTTGGCGCCGATGCCGCTCAGCAGCACCTTGATCTCGGCAAACCCCTGGGCCGAAGAGAGCGAACGCTGCAACAGATAGAGCAGCAGCGCGATGGCGGCAAAGAGCGCAAAGCCGGAGACGCGGTGCAGGATGGAGGTGAATGCAGGAAGGGGCAGTTGTATCGTGGTCAGATCGAGGTTGACCGGTCTTTTTTTGTTCACAGCAGGCTCGCTTTGTTGTACAACAAAACGCGGACAGCGAAACGCCGGTCCGCCCATCGAAAAACAGCCGATTGAAGGACTCGCCGGCCCGTAGAATTGCCGGCAGAGGAGCTCGGAATGGGGCGGGAGTATAGAACCAGAGCGCCATGATTACAATTGGACCTCCCCGGCGGCAACACCCATCCTCGGGCTTCATCCGCCGTGCAAACTGATAACATGCTCATCTCCCGGACAGGCTGTCCAGGCGCTTCAGCCAGACAGCCACCCTTGCGGCACACCGATTGCGTGCCCCTCTTCGGACCCATCACGACTCCATCACCATGAGCACCTCTCCACCCGACCATGACCAGTTCGACGAGCTGCTCTACCTCTATCAGGTGGCGGCAGAGGCGGCCGAGATCGATGGCTTCTTCGCCGGACAGCTCTGCGTGGCCGGCCGGCAGCCCGCCAGCGAGACGCTGCGCGCGCTGTGGCGCCACCTCGATCAGCCTGCGCCCGAGGCCGAGCCGCTGCTGGAGCAGCTCGGTTCGCTCCAGGCCCGTACCGCACTGGCCATGCGGGCTGGCGACTTCAGCTACCAGTTGCTGCTGCCGGATGATGAGGCCCCGCTCGGTGACCGACTGGCTGCGCTGGTCGCCTGGTGCCAGGGCTTCATCGCCGGACTCACCTCGAACGGGCGGCTGAACGATGCCAGAATGGGCGACGCGCTGCGGCAGATGGTGGCCGACGTGATCGAAATCAGCCACCTCGATTGCGACGAGTGTGAAGAGGGCGAGGAGAGCGAACGCGACTACATGGCGCTGAGCGAACATCTGCGCTGCACGGCAATCGCGCTCCATGCCGAGCTCACAACCGATGCCGATCGGACCGCAACAGCGCCATCCCGACTCCATTGAACCCGAACCTCATCGATGGGAACCCCATGAGTCTGCCCGCCAAAGAGTTCAGCAACCGCCGCCGCGCCCTGATGGAGCGGATGGCGCCCAACAGCATCGCCATCCTCGCCAGCGCGCCGGTGCGAATCAGAAACCGTGATGTCGACTATCTCTATCGACAAGAGAGTGACTTCCACTACCTCAGCGGCTTTGTCGAGCCGGAGTCGGTGCTGGTGCTGCTGCCCGACCGTGAGCAAGGCCGCTTTCTGCTGTTCTGCCGCGAGCGCAATCCGGAACGGGAGCTGTGGGATGGCTACCGCTGCGGACCGGAACGGGCGCCGGAGCTGTACGGCGCCGACGATGCCTTTCCGATCACCGACATCGACGACATCCTGCCCGGACTGATCGAAGGGCGCGACCACCTCTCCTACACACTGGGGCGCGATGCCGAGTTCGATCGCCGGCTGATCGACTGGGTCAACCAGGTGCGCGGCAAGGTGCGCAGCGGCGCCCACCCCCCCGACCAGCTGATTGCGCTGGAACATCTGCTGCACGACCTGCGGCTCTACAAGAGTCCGGCCGAACTGAAGCTGATGCGCGAAGCCGCCGCCATCTCGGCCCGCGCCCACGTGCGGGCAATGCAGGTCTGCCGTCCCGGCCTGTGGGAGTATCAGCTCGAGGCCGAACTGCTGCACGAATTCACCCGCAGCGGCAGCCGGGCGCCGGCCTACTCCTCGATCGTCGGTTCCGGCCCCAACAGCTGCATCCTCCACTACCGCGAAAACAACCGGCAGATGGCCGACGGCGAACTGGTGCTGATCGATGCCGGCTGCGAATTCGAGTACTACGCCTCCGACATCACCCGCACCTTCCCGGTCAACGGCACATTCAGCGGCGAACAGCGCGCCCTCTACGAGGTGGTGCTGACCGCCCAGCAGGCCGCCATCGACGCCACCCGCCCCGGCGCCAGCTGGAATCAGCCACATGACGCCAGCGTCAGGGTGATCACCGAGGGATTACTGGCACTGGGACTGCTGAGCGGCGAGCTGAACGAGCTGATCGAGACCGAAGCCT
>ERZ1645192.1288-NODE-1288-length-20951-cov-41.496267_pt1 | contig 20951 bp, 17 predicted proteins | sample MGYA00575354_ERZ1645192 | MGnify/ENA primary metagenome ERZ1645192 (study PRJEB40844, sample SAMN11349763) | freshwater sediment metagenome | isolation source: river sediment | host: Sediment | place: India: Faizupur Khadar , New Delhi | collected 2017-02-21 ... | reverse complement strand
CTCTGTCACCACCTCAACGGTAAACGGACGCCTCCGTGCTCAGGGAAGGGGGAGTCCGCAGCGCCCGTGGAAAGAGCGTGTTCGTCTGCCGCCAGACCGTAATCGATATGGGGAGTTTGTCGCACCCGGGAAAAGAGCCGTTGTCCATGATCCGTGCGAGAGTCTTGCCCTTTTCGTGCACCGGGAAGTCGAGCTTATCGCAGGCCGGGAAAGGCGTTCCTCAAGGCAAGCACGGAAGCCTGCTTGTCCTTTGTTTCCAGCATTATGTCGAGCTCGATGTCCCCCACCGATTCCAGGAATTCCCCGAAGGACCTGAGGTCGATGCTCTGGGAGTGGGACCCTGTCCTCTTGCCCGGGGCCTGGTTCGAGTAGTGTATCTTCTGCCGGGGTCCCTTCCAGGTGTTCCGGAACAGGAGGGTGACCTCCCGGGCGCCCTGGCCCTCCAGGCTCGGCAGCACCTCGTGGTGAAAGACGTCGAGGATGCCCGGTAGCCCGGTCTGACTGCACAGCGACAGGATGTCGGAAGCGGTGAAGACCCGCTCGTCGTTTTCCAGGACCAGGCGCCGCCTCAGGACGGGAGGAAGCCCGCGTATGCGTCTGACCAGGCGAGCGGAGGATTCCCCCTTGTCGCCGTATCCGCCCCCGCCGTGGACCACCACCACGTGGCCCTCGTCGAGCCCCATGAGGTCGAGCACCGCGCTGTGGTAGTCGAGATCCCGGAGCACGCTCGCGAAATATCCCTCGTCCCGGGCATTGAGAACCGTGTGCTGCCCGGGGTGCATGGAGACCCTCATCCCGCCCTCCCGGACGAAGGCGCCGAGCCTTCGGAAGTCGTCCTGCAGGACTTCTTTCCAGGAACCGGAGTTGACGGGGTGGGAACCGAAGGGGACCAGGTTCGAGGTGATGCGGAACAGGGTGATCCCGTTGTCCCCGTTCCAGCGCAGGATCTCCCCGAGGGCCAGGATGTTCGCGCGCGCCACCTCGAGCATGCGGGCGTCCGAGTAGCCGGAGAGCCGAAACGTCCTGCTGGCCGTGGGCAGCGCCGTGTGTATGCACGCGTACCCGATACGGATCATGGTGGCCCTGCCCGCCGGTAAGCTGTCCTGCCCACAGGACCGGCCTATTTCTTCAGCTTCTCGAGGGCGCTCAGGATCTCTTCGAGCGGCGGCCTCTTGTTGATGTCGTGCACGGCGATGGAGCGGATGACCCCCTCCTTGTCTATGACGAAGATGGCCCGCTCAGCCGTGCCGTTCGAGCGCAGCACGCCATAGTCCTTCGCGACCTTCCCGTGGGGCCAGAAGTCCGAGAGCACCGGGAACCACAGGGTGCCCATGGCCTTCGTCCAGGCATACAGGGTCGGGACATTGTCCACGGTGATGCCCAGGAGCACGGCGTCTAAGCCCTCGAACTCGTCCCGGGCGATGTTGTACCCGGGCCACTGGTCGGAGCACACCGGGGTCCACGCGGCAGGCACGAAGGAGATGACCACGTTTTTCCTGCCCGCGTAGTCCTTCAGGGACACAGGCGCTCCCGAGGTGGACATGAGGGTGAAGCCGGGGGCCCGGTCGCCCGCCTTCAGGGTGGGGACGCTGTCGACGGGCGTGAGCGTGCCCACCTGGTAGATCTCGTCCTTGAACGAGTCTGCGGCGGCGCGTCCGGGCGCGGGAAAAGCGGATGAAAGGACCAGGGCGCAGATGAGCGTAAGGGCGGGCAGGCGGAATGTCTTCATGATGTTTCCCTTCACGGTTGCCTGGATTTGTCCAGGACGGTTTTGAGAAAGGCCTGGGGGTCTTCGAAGGCTCCCTGCTGGGTGAAGAACACCTGCAGGGTTCCGCCGTTCTTCCGGATGCCGAAGTAATAGGGCGTCTTGATCCCGGTGATGGTGTTCATGATGGCGGAGTTCCCGTCATCGAACAGGGGGAACAGGATGCCGTACTTCTTTCTGAAGAACTTCACCTCGAAGGGCGAGTTCCCCACGCCGATGCCGATGAGCTTGACCTTGCCCCGGGTCGCCGGGCCCGACTCTATGGCCTGGTGGAGCTTGTTCGTCATGGGCGCGTGCTTCTGGCAGTAGGGGCAGTACATGCTGAAGATCTCGACGAGGATGACCCCGGCATCGATGTCGCTCAGCATCATCTGGCCTGAAGACTTCCTGATCCCCAGCGCCGACCGTACGGCGGGGTCTTCGGGGACCGCAAGCCTTGCCTGCACGATGGCCCTGCCGAAGTCGGCATCGGTGGGGGCGGCCCAGGCGGGGACGAGGGGGAGAAGCACGAAAAGGGCCAGGCAGAAGTATGAATTCTTCATAGCGCTATTATATCCTCCACAGGGTGCGCTTCAAGGGATGCCACAAAAAAGAAAGGGCGGGAGCAGCCAGGCGCGGGGGGAATCCGGGCCGCATGTCCGGGACAAGGAAAAGGGCAGGGCCGCCAGGCGACCGGCGGCTCTGCCCTGCTTGTGCTGCGGAAGGGAGGGGGCTAAGCAACGTCCTTTTCGCCCCCGGGCTTCCAGCTGTCCCTGTCGGCGAGCCAGCGGGGGCAGTGCGTTTCGCACCAGGCCCGGGAAACGTAGCCGGTGAGCATGGCCGAAACCGTTCCCGGGTTGCCTGCGGTGCCGAGGTAGATGTGGACGACGATGAACGCGCCGAGGAGGACCACCGCGCCGGCGTGGAGCATGTAGGCGAAGCGGGCCATGACCACCGGGTAGTACAGCGGGTTGAGCATGACGACGCCCGAGGCGATGATGACGATGGCGCACGCCACCAGGATCCAGAAGAACGCCTTCTGGCCTGCGTTGTACTTGTACACCGGGGGGAGGTCCTTCACGCTCCAGAGGTAGCCGCCTCCCTTGAGCACCCACTGCAGGTCCTGGGGCTCGAACTGGCAGTCCTTCTTCCACATGAAGAACGAGTAGACGAAGGATGCCGCGAACGCCAGGCCGGAGAAGATGTGCATCCATTTCATGGCGTAGGGGCCGCCGAGGAAGGTGGCGATGAAGCTCCAGGAGTGGTACATGAACCCGATGCCGGTGATGAGGCAGAACAGGCAGCTGCCTGCGAGGATCCAGTGCACGACCCTCTCGATGCCGTCAGTTACTTTGATCATATCTCCGTGTGCGGACATTTATTCACCCCCTTCTTTCTTCTCGTGGACCCTGTGCGGCCCCTTGATGATGTAGTGCAGGAAGGCTGCACCGGCCACACCGGCGATGCCGATGAGCGTGAAGGGCTTGAACAGGTTCTTCCACCAGTACAGGGTCGCCGGCATCTTCGGGTGCGGGTTCATGTGGGAGAAGTCCTCGACGCCCACCGTGCCGGGCAGGATGTACATGACATGCGTTTCATAATGCGGGTTGGCCGGGTAGATGACCCCCTTGACCTTTTCCGCGCGCTTCTCGGCGGCCTTGAGCATCTCCTCCTTGGTGCCGAAGGTCAGGCAGCCGGTGGGGCAGGCCGTCACGCAGGCGGGCTTCTTGCCGTCGTCGATGCGGTCGTGGCACAGGGAGCACTTCGCCATCTTCTCCAGGGCCTTGTCGTTCCGGGGGATGTCGAAGGGGCAGGCCACGATGCACGACCTGCAGCCGATGCAGTACGCGGGGTTGTGGACCACCGAGCCGTTCTCGTTCTTCGTCAGCGCCCCCGGAGAGGGGCACGCCTTCGCGCAGGCGGGCGTCTCGCAGTGCATGCACGCGTCGTGGCGCATGAGCCAGTTGAGCTTGCCGTCCTTTTCCACCTCGTCGAACCTGATGAGGCACCAGGTGTTGTAGTTGAGATCCTTCGGGTTCTGCAGAGAGCCGGTGAACATGGTGTCCACGGCGGGCAGGCTGTTCCACTGCTTGCACGCCACCTGGCAGCCCCTGCAGCCCGTGCATTTCGTCACGTCGATGAGCTTGATGTATTCAGCCATAAGTCACCCCCCTAAGCCTTTTCAACTTTCACGAGGAAAGCCTTGTATTCGGGAATCATGGTGTTGGGATCCCCGATGAACGGGGTGAGGTCGTTGGCGTTGCCGCCGGTGGCCAGTCCCTTGTACCCGAAGTGCCAGGTGATACCCACCATGTGGATGTCCTTGCCCTGGATTCTGAAAGGTTTGAGGCGCTTGGTGATCATGGCGTAGGCCGTGATGCCCTCGACGTTGCGCGCCGAGGTGAGCTTGACCTTGTCGCCGAAGGTGATGCCGTGCTCCCGGGCGAACTCCTCGCTCATCTCCACGAACTGGTTCGGCACCAGCTCGTTGAGCCAGGGGATCCACCGGGTCATCTGGCCTGTCTGCCAGTGCTCGGAGACGCGGTAGGTGGAGCAGATGGTCGGGAACTCCTTCGCCTCCTCGCTGCCATAGAGCGCTGCGATGCAGCCGGCGGCCAGGATCGGGTTGCAGGTCTCTTCCTTGGCCTTCTCGTCCCACCGGGTGATAACCGGGGAGACCTGGCTGTTGCTCAGGGTGTTCTTCACCACCGACTCCAGCGGCTCGTAGTGCTCTGGGAACGGGCCGTCGGACATGCCGGCCGCGAAGAGCATGCCGCGGCCGTGGGGCACCATGATGAAGGGCAGGATGGCGTCGGGGTCGCCGTTGCCGTCCGGGATGTCGCCCAGCCACGCCTTCTTGAGCGGGCTCCACCACAGCACGGGCTTCTCCTTGGAGAAGGGTTTGCCTTCGACATTCACGCTCGCCCTGTTGTACACGATGCGGCGGTTGACCGGCCAGGACCACGACCAGTTGGGGAACATGCCCAGACCGGTGGGGTCGGCGGGGTCGCGCTTCATCATTTTGTTTTCGCCTTTGTCGTCGATGGAACCCGCGTAGACCCAGCATCCGCACACCGTGGAGCCGTCATCCTGGAGCATGGCGAACGAAGGCACGATGTCGCCGGGCTTGAACTTCTTGATCTCGCCCTTGGCCTTGTCCTCGATCTCCTTCTCGGCGATGAAGTAGCCGTTGATCTCCTTGGCCACCTCGCGGGGGGACGGGGGGTGGATCTTGCCGTCGAGCCCCACTTTGCCGTAGTTCCAGGTGAGGTTCGCGATGGGGTCCGGGAACGCGCCGCCTTCCTTCGCGTAGAGGGCTTTCGTCCGGTTGACGATCTGGTTGATGATCCAGAGGTCGTCTTCGGCGTGGCCCACGGGGTCGATGGCCTTGTAGCGCCACTGGCACCACCGGCCGGAGTTCGAAATGGAGCCTTCCTTTTCCATGGAGGAGGCCGCCGGGAGCAGGAAGACCTCGGTCTTGATGTCCGCCGGGTTCACGCCCGCCTCTTTCTGCCAGAAGGCCGAGGTCTCGGTCTCCCACAGGTCAACGCAGACCATCCAGTCGAGCTGGGCTATGGCCTTCCTGATCATCTTGGAGCTCGGCGCGCCCACCGCGGGGTTCATGCCCCAGACGAACATGCCCTTGATCTCGCCGTTTGCCATGGCGGAATAGATGGGCAGGTAGGAGTAGTTCTTGCCGTCGTCGATCTTGGGCAGATAGCTGTACGCGGTCTCCAGGTCGGCGTCCCGCCACCAGGCCTTCATGAGGCTCGCCATGTACTTCGGGGTGTTGCCCCACCAGTTGAGGCTCTTGGGGTCCTTGTTCTTGGGGGTGTTCTGCTCGTTGTACACGGCTAAAGTCGGCTGGTTGGCCTTGGGGTACTTGAGGTAGCCGGTGAGGATGTGGAACAGGGCGCCGTGGTCCGTGGAGCCCTGCACGTTGCTCTCGCCGCGCAGCGCGTTGATGCCGCCGCCCGCGTTGCCGATGTTGCCCAGCAGGAGCTGGAGAACGGCGAAGGCCCGCACGTTCTGGGACCCGTAGGTGTGCTGCGTGGTGCCCATGGCGTACATGATGGTGCCGGAGAGCTCGGGCTTGCAGGTGGCGGTGTATGTCTCGCACACTGCCTCGAGATCCGCCGCGTCGCAGCCGGTGATATCGCTCACCTTCTTGATGGTGTAGCGGGAGTAGTGCTTCTTGAGGAGCTGGTAGACGCACAGGGGATCCTGGAGCGTGAGGTCCTGCTTCGGGATGCCGTTCTCATCCATCTCGTAGGCCCAGGTGGCCTTGTCGTACTTGGCGCCGGTGAGGCCGGAGAAGAGGCCGTCGAGGTCGGTCGCGCCCTGGAAGGCCGGGTTCACGATGTAGGCCGCGTCGGTGTAGTTCTTGACGTACTCTTCGTGGATCCGGTTCTTCTCGATGGCGTAGTTGATGACCGCGCCCAGGAAGGCGATGTCCGTGCCGGGCCTGAGGCGCGCGTAGATGTCTGCCGTGGCGGCTGACCTGGTGAACCTCGGGTCCACCACGATGAGCTTGGCGCCCCTCTTGGTCCTGGCCTCGTTCACCCACTTAAAGGATATGGGGTGGTTTTCCGCCGGGTTCGACCCCATGATGAGGATCGCGTCCGCGTGCTGAATGTCGTTCCAGTGGTTGGTCATGACACCGCGACCGAAAGATGCCGCCAGACCGGCGACGGTGGCGCTGTGTCAGATCCGGGCCTGATGCTCTACATACACCAGGCCGAGCGCCCTGTTCATCTTGGTCAGGGCGTACACCTCTTCGTTGTCGAGCGCCGCGCCGCCGATGGCCGCTATGCTCTCGCAGCGGTTCACCACCTCGTTATTGGCATTGGTGAGCTTGAAGCTGGCGTCCCGGGTCTTCTTGAGATTCGCGGTGATCTTGTCGAGGGCCCAGTCCCACTCCACCTCTTTCCACGCATCTGCCCCGGGTGCGCGGTAGAGGACCTTTTTATTGCGCTTGTCGTTGTTGGCGATCTGGTAGAGCGATCCACCCTTGGAGCACAGGGCCCCCTTGTTGATCGGATGGTCGGGGTCGCCTTCCGTGTTGATGACCTTCCCGTTGGAGACATGGGCGATGATGCCGCATCCCACGCCGCAGTAGGGACAAATCGTGGTCACTTCCTGCGCATAGCGGACCTTCTTCGGGAGCGCGAAGGCCGGCTGTACGCCGATCCCCGTCCCGACTCCGGCCGCAGCGAGGGTGCCACCAGCCAGCTTGAGGAAATTCCTCCTCGAGATATTCATAAGCACACTCTCCCCACGATAGTTATTTGGTAACCCTTACACTATACACGAACGGGCAGTCCTTTCAATAAGAAAATGAATGATCATTCAGTATAAGATATGCATTTCATTGCATAATAAGCACTATTAAGCGAGATAGAGCATAATGGGGCAGGGCAGTGGCGCGCCCGGATGGCCGGGGATCACCAAGACAGTAATTGCCTTGACTTCGGGTCCGATATTCTCTAGGGTTCCCGCATGGACTGGGATTCGATTCTGAAGGCATACCCGAACGACACCGCAGCAATCCTCGGCATCAGGTCCCTGAGGGAAAAGGTCGATGCCGCCATGGCCGGGCTCACGATCCCTCTCATCGAGGCGCCATGCAGGGAGATGGATGACTTCAACCCCTTTCTCCAGGTGTTCGCCCCCATCTGCAGTGCCCTGTGGAAGGAGATTTCCGGGGTGGACCCGACCTTCGACATGACCGGGGTGCTCAAGGCCTTCATCGCCGATTCCCCCATCCCGGAGATCCCCGAATCCGAGCACGATCTCGCCGAGGCGGTGATGAACGCCGTCATATCCCGGTTCCTCCACCTGCTCAGGGAGAAGAACCCCGGTCTCGTGCCGGAAGAATGGTCCAAGGGGACCTGCCCCTTCTGCGGGGCCTTTCCGAAGATCGGGTTCGACGCGGAGGACAAGCGGACCCTCGCGTGCCTTTCCTGCGGCCACACCTGGCGGTTCCCCCGGGTCACCTGTTTCGTGTGCGGCACGACCGACCACACCGCGATGGGCTACTTCGACGCCGAGGGCGTCGACGGGGTGAAGGTCTATTTCTGCAGGTCGTGCGGGCACTACATAAAGATCGTCGACTCCCGGGTGCGGATCGTGAACGACCCTGAAACCGAGGACGCCCTCACCCTGGTGATGGACAGCCTCGCCGAGCAGGAAGGCTTCGTGGCCGCCGAATAAAGGCCCTCCAGCCGGCGCGTTCATTTCCGCGGAAAAAAATCCCCTTCTTGACCTGGGTCAATTTTCTTTTCGATAAAATCCCCTACGTATGAATCATGAGGCCTGGTTTCACGGCGAAAGGGGACAGGTAGCCCACGCAGCCAGGCCCGGACAATCACGCAGGGAGGTGCGGTCATGGCCGAACAGGGAGGACAGAGGGTCGCGCTGGCCCGGGCGCAGGAGCTGAAGGGGCTCGCGGCGTACCAGGAGCATTCCGTGGTGAGCAGGGAGATCGTCAACAAGCCCGCGGGGACGGTCACCGTCTTCGCATTCGACAGGGGCGAAGGCCTGAGCGAGCACACCGCGCCCTTCGACGCCCTTGTCCTGATCCTCGAGGGCAAAGCCGAGGTGTCCATAGAAGGCGTCGGGCACGCGCTCGGGGAAGGGCAGATGATCGTCATGCCCGCGCACAGGCCCCACGCGGTCAAGGCGCTGGACCGCTTCAAGATGCTCCTGGTGCTCATCAGGTGACGTGCCCGGGGGAAGCGGGGGGGCTGCGCAAAAGACTTGTTTTCAGAGCACCAAACCCTTATGAAAGGGAAACACACTACACGTGCCTTCGGGACATTGCCGGCGCTGGACGCGTCAAGGGGATGACCGGCCGGGCACACGAGAGGAGAAAAAGATGTTCGAAGTGACGGAACTGGCAACGGAGAAGATCAGGGAATTCTTCAAGTCCCGCGACGGGGTGACGCCCATGAGGATATTCATCTCAGGCATGGGTTGAAGCGGCCCCCAGCTGGGCATTTCTCTGGATGAGAAAAACGAGAACGACGCGGTGTTCGAGGAAAGCGGATTGACCTACCTGGTGGAGAAATCGCTCCTCGACGAGGCAAAGCCCATAAAGCTCGACTATATCGTGACGCCCCAGGGCGAAGGGTTCTACATATCCTCGCAGCTGGGCAGGGAAGCGGACTGCGGCGGCGGGTGCTCCTGCTGCTAGGCCCTTCGGAACAGACGCCAAGGCGTGGAGGCGGGGCGTTCACTCCCCCTCCACGCCCTTGCACTTTTTCAGCCGTGCATACCGCCTGATCTCCTGGATGAAAAGAGGGCCATAGCTTTCGAGCTTGTGGTCCCCCACCCCGTGGATGCCCCGGAAGTTCACGCTGTCCAGGGGGAGGTGCGCCGCCATCTCCGCCAGGGACAGGTCGCTGAAGATCACGAAAGGGGGCACCCCTTCCCTGTCGGCCAGCTTCTTTCGCAGGGCCTTCAGGACCTCGAAGAGCTCGTGGTCGCAGTCGATGTCGCCTGCCTTCCGGCGCGAGGAGGACCGGGGGGCCGCGGCGGGCCCGGCCTTCGGCTCGGCCATGGCGAGCGTTTCTTCGCCCTTGAGCAGGGGCAGGGACGAAGGGGTCAGCCTGAGCACCGAGTAGCTCCCCACGTCCTGCTCCAAGAAGCCCCGGTGCACCAGGTGCCGCAGCAGGCCCATCCAGTACTCCCGGCTCCTGTGGGCGCCGATCCCGTAGGTCGAAAGCGCTTCGTGGCCCAGGTTCAGGACCCGCTCCTTCTTCGAGCCCCGGAGGACATCGACCACGTGGGCCATGCCGAAGCGCTGCTCCACCCGGTAGACGCAGGACAGCGCCTTGCGGGCGTCCTCGGTGACGTCCGTGAGCACGGGCGGGTCGAGGCAGACGTCGCAGTTGCGGCAGTCCCCGTCCCTCTTTTCCCCGAAATAGCCCAGCAGGATGCGCCGCCGGCAGCTCTGGGCCTCGGCGAAGCCCACCATGGCGCCCAGCTTGTGCAGCTCGATGCGCTTCTGCACGGGGTTCTGCGCCTTCTCGATGATTCCCCGGGCGACGGCGACGTCGCCGTAGCCCAGCAGGAGCATGGCTTCCGCGGCCAGCCCGTCCCGGCCGGCCCGGCCCGTCTCCTGGTAGTAGCTCTCGATGTTCTTCGGGATGTCGTAGTGGACCACGTACCTGATGTTGGGCTTGTCGATGCCCATGCCGAAGGCCACGGTGGCCACGATGATCCGGATGTCGTCCCGGAGGAAGCCTTCCTGGGCCTTCCTGCGGTCCCCGTCGGAGAGGCCCGCATGGTAAGGGGCGGCGTTGTACCCCGCCTCCACGAGCCTGGCTGCCACCTCGTCCACGCGGCTGTGGCTCAGGCAGTACACGATGCCCGGTGACCCGGGCCGCTTCTCGATGAACTCCTGGAGCTGGGCGAAGGCCTTCGCCTTTTGGGTCACCGTGTAGCGGATGTTGGGGCGGTCGAACCCCGTCACGAAGGAGCCGGCGTGCCGCAGGCCCAGGCGCTCGATGATGTCGGAGCGGGTGTGGGGCTCGGCGGTGGCGGTGAGCGCGAGGAGGGGGACTCCCGGGAAAAGCGCCCGCAGTTTTCCGAGGGACCGGTATTCCGGGCGGAAGTCGTGGCCCCACTGGGAGATGCAGTGCGCCTCGTCGATGGCGAAGAGGGCGAGGGGGACGGTCTTGAGGCGCTCCAGGAAGGCGGGGGTCATGAGGCGCTCCGGCGCCATGTACAGCAGGTCGAGCTCGCCGGAGTGCAGCCGGGCAAGCACCCTTCCGGCCTCGGCCCTCTCGAGGGAGGAGTTGTAGCAGGCGGCACGCACGCCGCACGCCTTGAGCGCGTCCACCTGGTCCTTCATGAGGGAGATGAGCGGCGACACCACGACGGCCGCCCCGGGCCTGATAAGGGCGGGGATCTGGTAGCACAGCGACTTGCCGCCGCCGGTGGGCATGAGCACGAAGGCGTCCCCGCCCTTAAGGACGCGCGCGATGATCTCCTCCTGGCAGGGGCGAAAGGAGGGGTACCCGAAGACGCTCCTCAGGATCTCGAGGGGGCGTCCGCGCGGGTCGGGCATGATCGGGTCGAGCGGTTCTTCCATTGGCCGGGCCCATAGTGGCACACATCGGGCCTCCTGCACAATGGGCAAGCATGCCTGGCAGGGGCGGGGTCGCATCCGCGCTCGGTGAACCCCGCCCCCGCCGGACGATAAAAGGCGCGCCTCCCTCCCCGGAGCGGGGAGGCTATTCGTCGCTCCCGTGCTCGTAGAACATAATGGCGTAACTGCCGGATATGTTGTACGAGGTTGTTTCCTCAAAGGTCCCGGGGCTCGTTTCATCGGTTTCGTAAACGGTCAGGCCCTCCTCGTCGAAGAAGACGCCGCCCGGGTCCTCGGAACCGCCGGGCCAGAACCCGATGGCCGTGATCACCTGCCTCGCTTCATCGACATTCTCGAGGTACCCGCGATAGTTGATGACGCCGTCCATGAGGCTGTCGAGCTCGTCGTCGGGGTCGTTTTCCCAGAAATCGGTGAAGGTCTGGGAGAAGTCGCTGCCGGGGCCTCCGTCGCCGGAGGTGCAGCGGAGGACCATCGTCCCCACGGTGCCGGTGACCGGCGGGTACCTGTCGCCGTTGATCGTCACGCTGCCGCCCTGCAGCTCGGTGTCGTGCTCTCCGATGAGCGTGAGCGTTTCGACAACGTTCTTCACCTGATAGAGGTGGAAGTTCAGGACATACCAGGCATACGAGGCTTGGCGCTGCCACTCGTCCGCCTCGCCGTTCCAGAAGAGCTCTTCAAAGGTGTTCCAGTCGTATTCCGCCGTCTCCTGAGGGATGTCGTCGATAAAATATTCCAGGCCCACGGTGGTGCCGGACCCGTCGGTTGAGATGGTGAAGGTGACCGTGTACAGGATCTCGGAAGTGTCGGGGTCTTCCACGGCGAGGGAGACCGCACCCGCCGTCGGGTGGTCGCCGTCCACCGACACGATGTCCGTATCGAGGTTGATCAGCGTTGCCAGTGCGGCTCCGAAGATGTTGGTCGTGGCCTTGAGCCCGTAGTCTTCATCCAGGGTGATGGCGTTCTCGTCCACATCGAACGAGCCGAGAATCTGGCTGTCGTCCGTCCGTCCCTCCATCCTGATCCACGAGCCTTCCCCGGAGGCCACCACCATCGGGTCATCGTCCAGGAAGCTCAGGTTGAAATCGTAGGAGTCGAGGGTCTGGATGTCCTCTTCGTCATCCCCGCCTCCGCCTCCGCAGGAAGCAGAGAAGAGGAAGAACAGCACCCCCACGAGCACGCTCAGAACCCTTGACGCCGAGAACTCTTTTCCCATGTTTCGCTCCTTTCATCCCCCACCTTTTTTCGTGGCGAGAAGATATCTCCGAAGACCCGTGAAGAATGATCACACGTGCAGTGTCCGGCGAGCGATCGGGGAAGGTGTCCAGCCGGCGTCCTCCTCGCCTGCCCCGGGCACTGCAAAAAAATCAGCACAGAAAAACGATTGATTAAGAAAATCAATTCTCTGGATTATCATATGATAATAAGTCAAAGGGCATTGTCAAGGGCACCGCTCAGGACCGGATCTCCCGCGTATGCCAAGGGGGAGGTCCCACAACTGCGGACCGGATCGCAAGGAGTTCCGGGTCTCCCGCGTATGCCGGAGGGGAGGCCGGGAAATACCATCCATGATGGTGAGTGCGTCCGTATTTCTCGCGTATGCCGGAGGGGAGGTCGGGGAAAACCTCCATAATGGCGAGTGCGTCCGGATCTCCCGCGTATGCAGGAAAGGGAAGAGGCAGAACCTTGGATAGGGCCTGCCTCTGCCGTTCACCCGGAAAATTGGGGTAGTCGCCGGTCCGCACGACGCAAAAGAAAGGGGAGGGCAAAAGCGCCCTCCCCGGAGCTCACGGTGAGCCCCCGCGGTGAACCCCGGAGCCCCGTGAGCCCCGGAAGCCGCGGGGAGCGGACCTAGGCGGTCATCTCGTACTCGCCGTTGAGGGCGAACACGTACTTTTCCCAGATCCGGTTGTACTGGGCATCGTCGCCCACGGGCTTGATGAGCATGATGTCCCTGCAGAACGGCCGCTGCTCGTCCCTGGTGTTGTGCAGCGCGTAGATGGTCAGCGCGAACCGGGAGAAGTCGCGGATCATGAAGTCGAAGATCTGGTTGACGACGTCTGCCTCGACGTTGTCGAACTTGGCCTGCTCGAGGATGAGCTGGCCGTAGACCACGATGGAGAACATCTCGCCCAGGGGCAGGGAGAAGGAGGGGTCCATGTCCTGCATCTTGTCCGGGCCTGCCTTCTCGAGGAGGTCCTTGAAGATCTCGATCTGCCTGATGAAGGTGGCCACGTTGGGCAGGCCCTTGAACTCCTCGAAGACCGGCTTGTAGTCGTGGAACTGGACCTTGCCCAGGCCCTTGGTCGGCCCCTGGTTGAACAGGAAGAGGTCGTCCCTTTGCGAGAACTCCGGGCCCACCGGGGCGAAGTCCATGGGGTTGAAGAAGTAGTTCTTCATGAACTTGCGGATGAGCTGCACGTTCACGTGCACCGTGCCCTCGAGCTTCGACGGCCCCCTGATGTCGGTGGCGCCCAGGGAGAAGAAGGTGTCCTTTTCGAACCCCCTGGCCGCGATGACGTCCCAGAGGAGATTGATGACCTCTTCGGCCTGAAGGGTGACCTTCATCTTGGAGGTGGGGTTGTAGAGGAGGTAGCGGCGGTCGTTGTCCGTGGCGTTCCGGAAGTAGTCGGTGGAGCGGCGCTGGTACATCTTCATGCCCACGGTCCTGAGCCAGGCGTCCATGAAGTTCTTGCGCACGTGGGGCATGTCGGTCACCCTCAAGCCGTAGAGGATGCGGTTGGCGGCGTGGGTGATGGCCTCGTAGAAGCAGTGCTCGGCGACGCCCAGCGAGGCGGGGCCGATGTTGAACTTGCCGATGTTCACCGTGTTCAGGGCGGAGTCCCAGGCGTCGGGGCCGCGGGACAGGATGTCCTCCCCGGTGATGGGGTAGTCGTGCAGCGCGAAGTTCGACACGTACTCCTGGTGGGAGATGACGTTCTTCTTGAGCTCATAGGCCTTGTGGCGGTAGTTGGTGACGAAGAAGGTGTAGTCGTCCGTGCCGTCCTTGATCTTGCCCATGGTGGAGACCATCTCGGCCTCGTTGCCGTTGCCGATGTAGTATTTTTCGCCGTTGGCCACCCAGGTGCCGTCGCCCTTGGGCGTGAGCGTGGTCTCGACGGAGTAGATGTCCGCCCCGTGGGTCCGCTCGGACAGGCCGAAGGCGAAGATGGCCCCTTCCTTGAGGAGCTTCGCCGCCTTCTGCTTGGCCTTCTCGTTCTTGCTCATCCAGATGGGGCCCAGTCCCAGGATGGTCACCTGGAAGCAGTACCAGTAGCCCAGCCCGTAGAAGGCCAGCAGTTCGCTGTACTCGGAGTTGCGCGCGGTGTCCCAGCGGGCGTCGGGGTCGCCGCCGGCGTACTCTTTCGGGGTGAGCAGCTTGAAGAAGATGCGCTCCTTGGCGAGGAAGTCGATGAACTCGCGGTACCAGACCTTCTTGTTGAAGTCTTCGCAGAGCTTGGTCTTGCCCATCCCCTCGAAGAACTGGACCGTCTTTTCCATGATGGCCCGGGAACCCTCGTCGGCCATGAGACTCTTGTACTTCTTCGGCTGGATAAAATAATTCATGCCATTCTCCTTTTCCCTGAGTTTGTAAAACCTATAAATTAACCGGCATGGTGGCCGGGGTCAACAGCCCTGCTTCGTAGGCCTGCTTCTCGAGCCCTTCCCGGAAGTCCGGGTGGGCGATGGAGATCATGGCCTTGACCCGATCCGGCAGGGATTTCATGTACACGTCCGCCACCCCGTACTCCGTGACGATGTACATGGCGTCCGACCTGGGGGTCGTGACCACGGTTCCCGGTGTAAAGTTTAGCACAATTCTGGACATGAGCGTACCGTCCTTTTTCGTTCCCGTGGACGGCAGCGCCATGAACGACATGCCGCCCCTGGAGGCTGCCGCGCCCCGGACGAAGTCGAGCTGGCCGCCGGTGGCGCTGTAGGGGGTGTGGCCGATGGTCTCGGAGGCCACCTGGCCCGTGAGGTCCACGGTGAGCCCCGCGTTGATGGAGCACAGCGTGTCGTTGAGCCGGATGACGCCCAGGTCGTTGGCCATGGCGATGGGCATGGAGAGGATGGCCGGGTTGTCGTTCACGAAGTCCAGCAGGCGCTGGGTGCCGATGACGAGTCCGCCCACCACGATCTTGCCCGGGTAGAGGGTCTTGCACCTGCCGGTGATCACGCCCAGCTCCGCGAGCTCGGCCACGGCGTCGCTCAAGATCTCCGCGTGGACGCCCAGGTTCTTTTTCTCGTGGAGAAAGTAGGCCACCGCGTTGGGGATGCCGCCGATGCCCAGCTGGATGGTGGCGCCGTCGGGGATGCGCTCGGCGATGTGCCCGCCGATGGTCTTTTCTATGTCTGTGATCTCGATCTCGGGCACGGGCACGAGGTCGTGGTCCTTCTCCACGATGAAGTCCACCTCGTCCACGTGGACCAGGTTGTGGATGCCGTGGATCCAGGGTGTCTTCGTGTTCACCTGGGCGATGACGGTCTTGCACTTCTCGATGGCGTAGCGCCCGTACACCACGCCGCAGGGGCCGAGGTTCATGTAGCCGCGCTCGTCGGGCGGGGTGACTTCGATCATGGCCAGGTCGTGTGCCTTGTACTGGTCCAGGGCGATGGAGCTCTTGGACAGGTGCATGGGGAAGGGCACCACGTTCCCCATGGGGTGGAACATCCTCTCCAGCGGTCCGAAGTAGCCGCTGTAGTAGGTGATCTTGCCCGCGTAGTCGCCCCCGAGGAAGGCATAGGGGTAGGTTATGAGGTTGCTGGCGATCTTGACCTTCTCGATCTCGTCCTTGCGGGCCGCCAGGGCGTTCAGGATGTCGATGGGGGCGCTGTTCACCGGCGGGACGATGATCCAGTCCCCGGACTTGACCTTGGAAGCCGCCTCTTCCGGGGTCACCAGCTTGCTCTGGTATTCGTTTTTCCAATCCTTGATCGTGGCCATGCAGTGTCCTCCTCGTCTGTTGTGGTCTGTGCCTCCCGAACAAGCACTCCCCATGCCAGGGGGAAGGGGATGGCAACTCACCGTTCTGCAATGACAATATTTGAAACCCCCGGGGCGGAAGCCCATATATGGGCATATGGTGACCATATATGGGCTTGACAAGCGTCCGCCCGGGAGATACCCTGGGAGAACGATCAGGAGCGTAAACAGGCGTGCTGAACCTCAACCCCCGACACTGGCAGATCCTCTCGCTGCTCTCGGCCGTGGGCGAGCCTGCCGGCACCGGGGTGATCGAAAAGCTCTGCGGCATGGGCCGGCCGCTGGTCGAGGAGTCTCTGGCCGAGCTCGCGGCCGCGGGCCTGGCGACTATCCGGGGGGACGGTGCCGCCTCCCTGTCCGCTAACCTTTCCGCCCCCATGGCGAAGCGACTCGCCAGGATGAACTCGAAGAAGCGCATCGACTCCCTCGTGGGGCTCATCCGCAGGTCGGGCATGCAGGGCTCGCTGTCGGACTCCGTGCGGGTGACCCTGCTCCTCAAGGCCGGCCGCGACTACGACGCGTCTCTCCTGGCGGAAGAATCGGCCCGGAGGGACGCACAGCACGGGAGGAGCGCCCAGGCCCTCGAGACCCTGAGCCGCACGGTCCCCGTGATCAGGGGGCACCTCGGCACCCCGGAATGGGACAAGCTCTTCCTCTCGGCGGTCATCGAGCTCTGCAGGCTCAAGGCGCATCTCATCAGCGGCCTGCACGACATACCCCCGCTCCTCGACCAGGCCCGCGCCGTCGCGGTGCTGTTAGGGGACCGGCGCACGCTGGCACGCATCGACCTCATCTCCGGCCTGTACCGCTACGTCATCGGCGACGGGGCCGGCGGTCTCGACCTCATCTCGAGGGGCCTCAAGAAGGTCGACGAGCTGGGCGACGAAGAGATGGTGGCCACCTCCTCGGAGTTTCGCGGCATCGACCACTACCTGCGGGGCATGTACAAGGAGGCGGTGGACGCCTTCGACCGGGTGGTGCGGTCGAACGGCATCTCCACCCAGAAGTCCATTCCCCCGTTCCTCCCCGAGCACCTGGCGTCCTCGTCCGCCCTGGGCTACTGCAGCGCGCTGCTGGGGCAGTACCACCGGGCCATCGGCGTACTCGACTCCCACTGGCGCAGGTCCCGCCTGAACAAGGACGACCGGAACCCCCCCTTCTACGAGGCCCTCCTCGGCATCGTGCTCATCATCTCGGGGAGGAGGAGCGAGGCGCACGCCCGCCTCAAGGCCGCCCGGAAGGAGGCCATGGAGATCGGCAACGAGCAGGCCCTCCACGTCACGAGAAAAGGGCTCGCGTATCTCGCGTATCTCGAGGGCAGGATCGAGGATGCCTACGAGCTCACCATGAACACGTCCTACACCGAGTCCATCGGCCCGCAGTACAACTGGCCCGTGCACCTGGAGATGCTCTACACCTTCGGGAAGAACGACCTCCTCCCGGCCATCCCCTCTCTTGCCTTCGAACAGGAGATGGAGCGCGTCCTGTCGGGCCCGAACCATCACCTGCGGGGCGTGGCGCTGCGCATCCGGGCCCTCCAGGCCCAGGAGAAGCGCGGAAACAGCGAACAGGCCCTCGCCCTGCTCACCGAAAGCGAAGGGGAGCTTCTCCTCACGGGAGACCCCGTGGAGCTCGCCAAGACCAGGGCCGAGATGGCCAGGATCAAGCTCGCCCAGCAGGACAGGCCGGCGGCCCGCCACTACGCCCTCATGGCCTGGGAGGGGCTGAGCGGCTACGGGCAGGACTTTTTCCCCGACGACCTGGTGCCCCTGCTCAGGATCGGCACGCCGCCGCGCAAGGGCCCCCGGAAGCACGACCTCATCGACCGCTTCATGGACCTCATGGACGGGTTCATCCCCAGCGCGGACATCGGGGAGATCCTCACCCGCCTCGTGGCCTCCACCAGCCGGTTCTTCGGGGCGGAGCGGGGGGCGCTCTTCTGGTTCCCCGGGGGCAGGGAAAGCGGGCGGCCGCAGGTGCGGGCCGCCTACAACCTGGACAAGGCGGAGGTCGCGTCCGAGTCTTTCCGGACGCCCTTCGGCCACATCTTCAAGTCTTTCCGGAGCGGAGAGCCGCTCATCCTGAAGGGGTCTCACGCGGCGTCCCCCCCGGGCGGGGCCCTCTTTCTGTTCTGTCTCCCCATCGCCCTGCGGGGCCAGGTCAGGGGCGTGCTCTACCTCGACAGCTCCTACGCCGAGGACGACAGCCACGACATCGACCGGGACGTGGTGGTCAGGATGTCCAGACTCCTGGGAACGTCCATCGAGCGTATCTACTCCTACGCGGAGATCATCGAGGGGGACCGCTCCCGGGCGGCCTCCCTCCAGAGCGAGGGGTCCGGGGCGGACTTTCGGGCACGGATCATCGGGAAGAGCCCGATCATGGCGTCGCTCCTGGCGCTGGCGGACCAGGCCGCGCGCTCGGACGCCACGGTGCTCGTCACCGGCGAGACCGGTGTGGGCAAGGAGCTCCTGGCCCGGAGGATTCACGACTCCAGCAGCCGCCGGGACGGGCCGTTCGTGGTGGTGACCCTGGCGAGCATACCCGAGACCCTGGTGGAGAGCGAGCTTTTCGGCCACGAGAAGGGCGCCTTCACCGGCGCCGACAGGCAGAAGCCCGGCAGGGTGGAGCTCGCGCACACCGGCACCCTGTTCGTCGACGAGATCGGCGACATTCCCCCGAGCGCCCAGGTCAAGCTCCTGCGGGTGATCCAGGAAAAGAGCTTCGTGCGGGTGGGCGGCATTCGCACGAACGCCTCGGACTTCCGGCTGGTGGCGGCCACGAACCGGAACCTGGCGGAGGAGATCGCCTCCGGGAGGTTCCGGCAGGACCTCTTCTTCCGGCTCAACGTGATCCCGCTGACCCTGCCCGCCCTCAGGGAGCGGGGCGACGACGTCATCGAGCTCGCCCGGGAATTCCTCGGGCACTACGCCCGGAAATACCACCGGTCCCTGCCGGCGCTCTCGGCCGACGACGTCCGGGCACTGAAGGCCTACACCTGGCCGGGAAACGTCCGGGAGCTCAAGAACGTCATGGAGCGCTCCGCCATCCTCTCGTCGAAGGAGATCCTCCAGCTCAGCCTGCCCGCCGCGTCGGAGGCAACCGGCGGGCCGGGCTTCCCCATCAAGGGCAGCCCCACCCTGGACGAGGTGCAGCGCCGGTACATCGGCCACGTCCTTGAGATCACCGGGGGGCGCATAGGGGGGCCCGGCGGGGCGGCGGAGATCCTGGGGATGAAGCGCACGACCCTCCAGGCCCGGATGAGAAAGCTCGGGGTCACGGGCTGAGGCCCACGGGATGATCCTCAGCCTGACGGGGTGCCCTCAGACGCGGCCCCGGAGAACCATCCGGGGGGATTTCCCGGAAGCCTGATCCCCCCCCGGCACGCGCACCCTGAGCGCGGCCAGGAAGTTCAGGAAGGCGATGCCCGCCCCCATGAGGAACACGTACTGAAATCCGAAGACCTGCCAGACCAGCCCGCCCAGGAGCGCCACGGCGATGGAGAACACGTGGTCGATGCTCACCGACAGGGTGAGGGCGGGCTGGATGTGGGCGGGCTCCCGCGCGATCTTCTTGATGTACGTGGAGCGGGCCATGTTCACGGACATGAGCATCTGGTCCAGGAGGAAGCACCCGCAGGCCACGAGAAACGCCGTGCGCTCGTCGAAGAGGAACTTCGCGAAGCCGTACCCCGCGCACACGAACACCAGCAGCACCGCTTCCGACACGAGCACGGGCCTCTCCCCGAGGCGGTCGATGGCCCAGCCGAGCAGGGGCTGGAACACGATGCCCACGATCCCGCCCAGGGTGAGGAGCGTGGCGATGGTCTGGGTGGGCTGATGGAAGACCGTCACGAGCACCCAGGGGGCGAAGGTGAGGAAGAGCTGCTTGCGCGACCCGTAGAGGACGGACAGGAGGTAGTACAGACCGTAGCCGCCGTGCAGCTTCAGGTGGAGCGAAGGCGCCTGGGTCTCCTCCGGCTTCATGAGGAAGAGGAGCAGCGCGGCCAGGGCGAACGCCGCGGCCGCCAGGGCGAAGGTGTGGTGAAAGGTGAACCCGAGAAACTTGAACCCCGCGAAGACCAGGAAGCTCCCCAGGATGGCCGCGACGTTCCTGACGGCGTTGAGCTGGCCCAGGCGCCTGCCCGCCTTTCCCTCGTCGGCGAGCTCCATCCCGATGGCCGAGGACAGGGGGAGAAAGAGGTGCTGCCCCAGGCTGTAGAAAAAGAGCCAGAAGATCATGAGCCCGTAGACGGGCGAGGCGAAGCCCATGAGCAGGGCGCCCACGGCCCCGAAGACCATGGCCAGCGCCCCCAGCCTCCGGCTGCAGAGGAACCAGAAGAAGGCCGAGACGAAGGCCGTCAGCAGGCCCGGGAGCTCCCGGGGAAACTCGAGGAACGACCGCTGGAAGCCGCCCAGGGCGAAGCGATCGGCGAGAAAGTTGTTGAACGTGGAGTCGACGATGCTGTAGGCCATGCCCATGGCCAGGGAGGCCAGGACGAACAGCCTGAGCTCCCGCGGTATGCCCCCGGCGCGCTCCTCTTTCATGCCGACCCTCATACCAATTCAAAGACCGGCGGGCAAACCGAAAGTGAAAGAGGGGCGTGCCCGGGACCTTCTGACGCATTTCCTGACCCGCGTTGTGGTGAAGCCGTTCATGCGGCATGCGCTCCACGCCGCCCCTGTATTTCTTGACCCGCGTGGAGGCGAGCTCGAGAGGGAGGCAGGCCCGGCGTTCTTTACATAACACCCGTTTTATTGTATCCTGCATCCACGTATGGGCCGCAGGGCATTTTTTTGTGGAGAGGAGGGTTTCCGGTCATGAAGGAACTGGCAGGCAAAACGGCAGCCGTTACGGGCGCGGCGTCGGGGATCGGCAGGATGCTCGCCCTGAATCTCGTCCGGGAGGGGTGCGGCGTCGCCCTTGCGGACATCGACGCCCAAGGCCTTGAGGAGACCGCCCGCCTCGCGGCCGGGAAGGCGGAAGTGTCCACCCATGTGGTGGACGTGTCAAACCGGGGGCAGGTATTTGCCTTTGCCCGGGAGGCGGCGGAGCGCCACGGCGGGGTGGACCTCGTCATCAACAACGCCGGCGTCTGCCTGGGGGAT
>ERZ1645192.1287-NODE-1287-length-20984-cov-8.257298_pt1 | contig 20984 bp, 19 predicted proteins | sample MGYA00575354_ERZ1645192 | MGnify/ENA primary metagenome ERZ1645192 (study PRJEB40844, sample SAMN11349763) | freshwater sediment metagenome | isolation source: river sediment | host: Sediment | place: India: Faizupur Khadar , New Delhi | collected 2017-02-21 ... | reverse complement strand
TACCGTTTGACTATATAGTGGGCAAACGTGTGTGTCAAGTGGACCCAATTTAGAGGATCAAGGCTACCCCGACAAGCAAAACCGCTTGCTGGCTTGTCGCAGTCTTGGAGTACCACGCAGTGGGCCAACCACAAGCCAAGGTTACCTTGAACGTGTCGAGTTGGGCGTTCAATGCAAGGGTCTGCCTGCCTCGGGCAAGGGAGAATTTCAAAAGGTCCGTGCTCTCCGGCTTATACTCGCGATATCCCAATTGCAGGCTGACCGACCAGGTAGGAAGCAACTGCAACTTGGCCGAAATTCCCAATTTCAGCTCCCTATCGGTATCGGACCCCAGATTTACAAAGTCCAACGCCCCCTGGAATTTCAACAGATGCAGCTGATTGGCATCATCATAGGTTGGAGAGCTGAAAGAGAAACCCCAATCGAGGGTCTTCAGCAAGGAATCCATACTGACCACCAGTGATTGCTCTGCACTGCCGTAGGCAAGCTGGTCGCTGACCACCCCCATCTTGAACCAACGATAATCCAACAGGATCCCGACGCCGAATGTTACGCTGGACAGATCGTCCACCGCTTCATACCGGCCGACGGTGGTCTCGACAAAGTAATCGAGCAAAATTCGATCGTCCTGGATTTTTACCAAGCTCCGTTCACTGACTGCCGAAGCACGTGCAGTTACACCGAACGAGAAAACGGAACGCGATGTGGCCCAGTCGAACTGAAAGAGTGTGGCCCTCTTCCCCACATATTCGGAGGCATCGGAAAACAGTGGGCGATTCTCCAAGGTGTTCCTGTTCTGGATCGAGAAGGCAAGGCTTCCGGAAATAAAGGAAATCGCCCAATCGGCTACAGGCTCTTCCAATCGTGCAGCAAACGGAGAGAGCGTGAAATTCGAAGCATCCAATGCATCCTGGAAACGGGCGGAGGCCAAAAATGAAGTATCCTTGTCCTTCTCCAAACCAAGCAAGGCCGGGTTTGCCAAAAAGGAATCGCTTTCATAGTCAAGGGAAAGCCCGGCGTCGGCCATACCCCAGGCAGAGCCGGAAGCCAAGTCCAAAGGGAGCGAAAACGCGTTCGTCATGCAGAGAATCGAGACAAGCAGGACCAGCATCACCTTTTTGGACATCGTCATACCTCACTCAGACCAAGCATAGCAAAAAATGAAACAACACGCCACCAGTTGTTTGCAAACCTTCTGGATGTGAAGTACCATACACGTATGAAAACCCTAGCAGCACTCCTACAGTCGATAGGCATCGAAGATGCGATGCAAGACGATTCCATACTCATCCAAACCATAAGCCAGCACTCGAAGCAATGCAAACCCAACTCCGTGTTTTTCGCCTTTCATGGACTGAGAACCGATGGGATTCTCTATATCCAAGAGGCGATCGAACAAGGGGCTGTCTGCATTATCAGTGAACGGGACCTCTCCCTGCTGCCGATTCCCGCACACATCCGTTGGTACCAAGTCAAGAAGCCCCATACCGCCTTTGCACGTATGTGTTCCGCTTTCTACGACCGACCGCAGGACAAGCTGGGAATCATCGGGGTGAGCGGCACCGACGGAAAGAGCACCACCTGCGACTATCTCTACCAGCTGCTGCAAAAGAACGGCGTAAAAGCAGGTTTGCTCACCACCGTAAGCATCGACGATGGGTCGACCAAGGTCGACTCTCCCTATCGGCAAAGCACGCCCGAGCCCGACCAGTTGCACGCCTTTTTGCATCGTTGTGTTGAAAACAAGGTTGAAAAGGTCGTTCTGGAATGCACCAGCCACGCCTTGAGCAGCACCTTCGACCGGTTGGCGGGCATCGAGTTCGATGCTGCCATCGTTACCAAAGTAACCAGCGAACACCTGGAGTTTCACCACAGTCTTGAGGAGTACACCCAGGCTAAAGTCAACCTGGTACGAGCCCTCAAGGATGGAGGCTTGTTTATATCAAGCACCGACAACGCCAAACTGGAATACTTCACCGCCGCTCTGAGGAGCACCACCAAAGCACTCATCCTGGGCAAGGATGTGCCCTTTCGCATCGAGTTCATGGGGTACCAGGGCGTATTGGTTGACATTCTGGGACAACGCATCCAGACACCGCTGCTCTTGCCCAGCTTGGCCACCAACGCACTTTTGGCAATTTTTTGTGCAAGCCATCTGACCGGCATCAAGGAAGAGACCCTGCTTCCCCTTATCAAAACCCTCCAGCCGGTCAAGGGCCGAATGCACCTGATCGAGAACTCACTGGGCTTGCGGGTCATCATCGACTTCGCCCACACCGCCGATGCCTACGAAGGAATTTTCTTCTTTGCAAAGCGGACGAGCGAGGGAGGAGACATCATTGCCGTCTTTGGTTGCGCAGGGGAAAGGGACGCCTCAAAGCGATCCCCGATGGGCAGGATTGCGAACAAGTACTGCTCAACAATCATCCTCACCGAAGAAGACCCCCGCAGGGAGGGCAATCAGGCGATTTTCTCCGACCTCCGCTTTCACATGAACAATCCTGCCTGCACAGTGTGGGAGATTGAGAGTCGTCGGGAGGCTATCCGAAAGGCAATCTCGATTGCACAGTCCGGCGACACCCTTCTCTTTTTAGGAAAGGGTCATGAAAAGACCATAGAGCGGATGGACGCAAAAATCAGCTGGGACGAAGTCGCAGAAGTACAGGCCGCCCTGCGTCTACAAGAGGAGAAGAGACTATGACCATAGCCCTCGTCTATGGAGGAAGGTCAGCCGAACACGATGTCTCCATCTGTAGCGCAAAAACCATGCATCAAGCACTCAGGCAGGCAGGCTTTTCGGTGCTTCTCATCGCCATCACCCTCGAAGGCCGATGGTACCTCCAACAAGCCGAGGTGAGCAAACACATCTCAACAGACAAGCCTGTTTTTGCAGCCGCCGGCCTCGGCTTTTTTGTCGGCGATGCAAAGCTTGCCATCGACGCGGTATTCGCCACCACCCACGGATATGGAGGCGAGGACGGCAATCTGCAAGGTCTCTGCATGCTTTCGAGGCTGCCTTTGTGCGGCTGCGACACCGTCTGTAGTGCTCTTGGGATGCACAAACACCTGGCCGCAGTAGTATTTGAAAGCGAGCACATCCCAACCGTACCCACCTTGGTGCTGACCAAAGAACAGGTGCAAGACGGGCCATTCGACCAGCTGCTTGTGCAATCGCAAAGCAAACTCGGCCCCGATTTGTTCGTGAAGCCGGAAAACAGCGGATCATCAGTAGGCGTCAGCGCCTTGATGAAGAGCGATCTCCAATCGTTTCAGGATGCTGTGAAACTGGCAGGGGTATACAGCGAACGTGTTCTTGTACAGCAGCTCATCCATCCTTTGCTGGAAGTGGAGACGGCGGTGTTACAGACATCTGACCGGGGTCTGGTCATTGCGGGACCCGGTTTGGTTGTGGATCCTGCCAAACAGAACGTCGGATATCTCAGCTATGAGCACAAATACGGACAGGTTGACCCTGCACATATCAGAATACCCAGCGGTTTGGATGCGGGCATTGAATGCACCATCATCGAGTATGCCAGAAAAGCCTTTCTTGCAATCAAGGGGGACGGGTACGCCCGCATCGACTTCTTTGTAAGTGGAAATCGAATCTATCTCAATGAAATCAATACCTCTCCCGGTATGACCGGCACAAGCCACTACCCCGCCCTGATGGCAAGCATCGGGTATGACCTTCCCACCATTTGCAGGCACTTGGTTGCCGACGCCCTCAAGCGCAATGCCGAGGAACGGCAACGAATCTATACTCCTCCGAGGCGGTAAGGCCTATGGAAACCGTTATTTTCCACGTTGACATGGATGCTTTCTATGCCGCCGTTGAAGTATTGGACAACCCTGACTACCGGGATACGTGCCTGCTCATCGGAGGCCTGGGAAAACGCTCGGTTGTAGCCACCGCCAGTTATGCCGCCCGCGCATACGGGGTGCACTCGGCGATGCCGATGGCCCAAGCCTTGCGGCTCTGCCCCCAGGCCATCGTGGTGGAACCCCGCATGGAGCGCTACAGCCAGGTGAGCAGGCAGGTCATGGAAATCCTCAAATCCTTTTCCAGTGATGTGCACCAGATTTCCATCGATGAGGCATTTTTGGATATGAGCGGAACCTTTCGACTGTTCGGGCTCCCCCGTGAGGCGGGAAGATTGCTCAAGGAGCGGGTGAAACAGGAGACAGGGCTGAACATCTCGGTAGGAATAGGACCCAGCAGGTTCATAGCCAAAATGGCCAGTGATTACGACAAACCCGATGGACTATGCAGGGTCTCGATGGGCAAGGAGATAGCCTTCATTGATGCAGTGGGGCTCAAAAAGTTGTGGGGAGTGGGAAAAGTCACCCAGCAACAGCTGGCAAAGCATCACATAACATCCACAGCGGAGCTCAGGACATACAGCGAACAAACCCTGCAGAGCTTGTTCGGACGGAGCATGGGGCATTTTCTGTATCTTGCCTGCCGCGGCATCGACCCCGGCATTTTCAAGGAGGAAGCCAAAAGCCACTCCATCTCCACCGAGACAACCTTCATCGAGGATGTAACCACCTCTGAAGTGCTCGAGCAGACACTTCTGTGGATGAGCCACGAAGTCATGTTCCGTTCGCTGGATGAGAAACAAATGGGACGCACCGTCGGTCTGAAACTACGTTTTCCCGACTTTACCACCTTCACGGTGCAGGTCACCCCGCAGTCGACCATTTACAGCGCAGAACAGATATACCAGCATGCGAAAATGCTCTTGCAGCAAAAATGGAGCGAAGGCAGGCCGGTCAGGCTCATCGGCCTCGGGCTCTATCAGTTGTACAGTGGTGAACGACCTCTGCAGGAAGAGCTCTTTGAAGATCCATACGAGAAGAAGAGGCGATTGGAGCAAGTGGTGTTGAAGTTGCAGAAAGAGGGGAAGCAAGTCGTCAAGGCAACCAATCTGGAACGAAAAGGCAAGATGACCGGCGGCAATGAAAAAGTGCAGGAATAGGGGAAAGGGCAGCTGTCGACATCACGAAACGACGGCCATCACGCATGCTTGTTCCTTTATATCTTAGTACTTTACTATTTTTTGTTATTTCTATAACACAACTAGGTAAAATTTTGAGTAAACCACTTGGCCGATCAAAAGTGCTACGCATCGTGCGTGCAGCACGCTGACTGATCTGTGTTGGACTGGGTTTTGCAGACATCCTGCTTCCAATGCCGCCCGCCACCCATCTTCTGCTTTTGAAAACCCGGTCAGAGCGTATGTACCTTGGCAAGGCGGCTGAGAGTGACCATGCACAGAAAGAGCAACAACAAGATGCAGAGCTGCATCAGCGGCATCCACTGCAGGCCCACTGCAGATCCGAGTACGCCGAAAAGAGGCGGGGTGATTGTACTTCCTACGTATGCACTAGCCATCTGCAAACCGATGATGCGCTGACTATCCTCGATGGAGAACCTTCGAGGGGTCTCGTGGATCATGCTGGGAAAAACAGGAGCACATCCCAAGCCCAACATCAAGAGCGAGTATCCGGCAAACGGAAGCGGCGATATGAAGAGAAACGCCAAGGCGAACAGACACAATGCCAAGCCGATATAAATCAACTTGGTATTGGAGAGCCGCATCGATACGAATCCGCTTATCATTCTTCCGCTTGTTATCCCGAAAAAGAAGAGTGAGCCGTACAGGGCGGCCCGCGTTGCGGCCAAGCCCTTCACTTCTACAAGATAGCTGACCGCCCACAGTCCGGTGGACACCTCCAAGGCACAATACAGGAAGAAACCCAGCAGGGCGAAGGGAAGTGCCTTGTGCCTGGTGCGCTTGGTCTTGCAGCTCTCATGCGAATGTGCAACTTGCTTGGCAGGTCGCTCAAACAAGGGAATCGAGGCAAGCAGGGCAAGAGCCAACAGCATTTGCAAAGCAGCCAGGGTGCGATATCCCGCCCTATAGCTTAGTTGCAAGGAGAGAACCAGGCCCATCACTGCCGGTCCTGCAGTCGCTCCCAAACCCCAGAACGAGTGAAGCCAGTTCATGTGCCTTGCTTCATAGTGCAGTGCAACGTAGTTGTTCAGAGCAGAATCGACCGAACCGGCTCCCAGCCCGAGCGGGATGGTACAGAGCATGAGAGAGGGCAGAGTCGATGAGATTGAGTAGCCGAAGAGGGCCAACGATGTCATCAGTACGCTCACCAACGTCACTTTGCCTGTTCCAAACCGGTTGATCAATCGATAACTGAGCAGTGCTGAAGCTACCGTGCCTATGGAGCCTGCAGCGCCCAACAAGCCTGCGCTTGCCAAAGGAAGCCCGAGCTCCAGGCGCATGACAGGCCATACGCTGCCCAACACCCCGTCGGGAAGACCAAGGCTGATGAAGGCCAGATAGATGAGAATAAGCAGCAACATGTCAGGCTCCTATCGTAGAGAAATACATGACGACCACGACCGAAAGCACGATGCGGTAGATGCCGAAAGCTGAGAAGTCATGGCTCCTAACATAGGCGATGAGGGCTTTGATGCAGGCCAGGGAGACGAGAAAGGAGCTGACAAACCCGACTCCAAGCAAGAGATACTCCTCTGCCGAGTAGGAGAAGCCAAGCTTGAGGAGCTTCAACAGGGACGCCCCTGCCATGATTGGGATTGCCATGAAAAAAGAGAACCTGGCGGCTACCTGCCGCTCCAGGCCGATGACGATGCCTCCCAGGATTGTCGAGCCTGAACGGCTGGTTCCCGGAACAAGGGCAAGCATCTGGAAAAAGCCGAGCAGCAGGGCATCCGTATAGGTGAGGGAATCGAGGTCCTTCACCCGCTTCGGTGCTCTTCCAATGCTGCTTTTCTCCAAAAACAGATAGAGCACCCCGTAGACAAAGAGGGCAAGGGCGATGACCGGCCAGCGATACAGATGCGCATCCATGTAGTCATCGAGCAGAACCCCTGCAATACCGGCGGGAATGGTTGCTATCAGGACTTTGACCCAAAGCAGATAGGTTGCCGTCCGCTGCTGCTTGCTCTTTCGGAAGGAGAAAGGATTGAGCGTGGAAAAGTAAAGTACGACAACAGCCAAAATGGAGGCCAGTTGGATGATGACCATGAACAGCTCTCTGGCATGCTCGCCAAGGTTGATGTGAAGCACCTCGTCCAAAAGCAGCAGGTGCCCTGTCGAGCTGATGGGCAGCCATTCGGTGATTCCCTGTACAACACCCAAAACAAAAGCCTTTAGAATCTCGACCATACATAACCCTCCAAACTGAAGCAAGTCTAGAGCAATCTTCAACGGTTTACAAGGTTGATAAATGCCGCAGCCCTCAGTCAGACCACCTTGTACTGATTCCCTGCAAGTGGTAGATTTGCCTTAGGGGGAGGACCATGGCTCTGCATATTGTCCTGTTTGAACCAGAAATTCCGCAAAATACCGGAAACATCGCCCGTACCTGTGCAGCGGTCGGGGCGACGTTGCATCTGGTTCATCCACTGGGTTTCAGCCTCTCTGAAAAGCATCTGAAGCGTGCCGGCCTCGATTACTGGCCGTTGCTGACGCTTCGCGAATATTCGGGCATCGAGGAATTCATGGAACAGAAAGGGACAGAAAACCTCTACTTTTTCACCACCAAAGCCCAACGGATATATGCCGAGGTCTCATACCCGGAGGAAACCTACCTTGTATTCGGCAAGGAGAGTGAGGGAATTCCCGAGACCATCCTCGTAGAACATCAAAACAGCTGTGTACGCATACCCATGCGCAGCCAAGCGCGCAGTCTGAACCTTTCCAACAGTGTGGCCATCGCTACCTACGAATATCTCAGGCAGGCTCAGTTTCCCGACCTTGGCAGAACGGGAACACTGCATCGCCTAGCTTGGAAGGAGTGAGCATGCAGAAGCTCGGAATCATTGGATGCGGCAACATGGGAGGGGCCATAGCACAAAGCCTTCCCGACGGGGCGGTCGTCTATGACAGCGACCAACAGAAAATGGAAGTCCTTACCCGGTTTCCCGGTATCGAAGCGGCCTCCAGTCTTGAGGATCTGCTCGACCGATCACAGCGTGTCCTGCTTGCCGTAAAGCCGCAGATACTCCCCTCCCTCTATCCGATACTCAGAAAGCACAACAGCAGTGAAAAAGCTTGGATATCGATAGCTGCAGGAGTTCCTCTTGCGGTTTTGGCAGAGGAGCTTGGAAGTGACCAGGTGGTACGCTTCATGCCCAATATCGCTGCATCACAAAAGGCGGCAGTGACAGCCTATGCAGCACATCCCAACTGCTGGGCGGAAAACCTTGCCTATGCAAGGGACATCGCTCAGTCTTTCGGACAGGCCTTTCATCTGAATGAGAGTCAGTTCTCCGCATTCATCGGCATCAGCGGGTCGGCCATCGCTTTCATGCTGCAATTCTGCCATGCGCTCAGCATGGGAGGGGTCAGGGAGGGCATCCCCTATCCACAGGCTCTTGAGATAGTCAGCGCAACAATGAACAGCACGAACGCCTTGCTTTCCACTTCCAAACAACACCCGGTCGCACTGGCCACCATGGTGTGTTCAGCGGGAGGGACCACCATCGAGGGAATGCAGGCCCTCTGTGAAGGGGCCTTTGATGCGGTGGTGATGCAAGCAGTCGAGGCTAGTTGCAGCAAATCAAAAGCGATGGAAGAACGGGCATTGCTTGGTCGAGAAATTACAGGGAAGAGGTGAAAGAAACAGCATGATTGATTTGAAAGAGTTGAAAGCCAGGCGCGATGAGATTGCTCAGAACATTCGCGTACGAAATATGAGCGTTGATATCGATGCAATCATTGAATTGCAGGAAAAGCGTTCAGCTTTGATGCAGGAAGTAGAAAACCTGAGAGCACAACGCAATGAGAATGCACAGAAAATGAAAGGCAAGCTCGACTCCCAGGCCAGGACAGCCTTGATCGCCGAAGGCAAAAGCCTGAAGGAGAGCATCGCCTCGGTCGAAGAGCAGCTGAATGCAATCGACAAAGCCTTCAGTGAGCAGGCTGGAACCATTCCAAACTACGCCCATCCCGATGCTCCAGTGGGAAAAGAGGACAAGGACAACACCGCAATCAAGTTTGTGGGAGACATCCCCCATTTCACCTTCAAGGCCAAGGACCATGTGCAGCTTGGGGAATCGCTGGATCTCATCGATTTCGATACCGCAACCAGGGTTTCGGGTCCAAAGTTTTATTACCTTAAGCGAGAAGCGGTAATCCTGCAGATGGCCCTTGAGCGATATGCAATGGATATCGTGATCAAGCATGGGTTCACCCCTTTCATCACCCCCGATATCGCCAAGGAAGAGATCCTTTCGGGCATCGGGTTCAATCCTCGTGGAGAGGAGAGCAACATCTACACCATCGAGGGTACCGGAGCTTGCCTGGTTGGAACAGCGGAGATTACCTTGGGCGGCTACTATGCCGATCAGATTCTCGAGCGCGAACAACTGCCGATTAAGATGGCCGGTCTGTCCCACTGTTTCCGTCGTGAAGCAGGAGGTGCAGGACAGTATTCCAAGGGTCTGTACCGCGTACACCAGTTCTCCAAGCTGGAGATGTTCATCTACTGCCTGCCCGAGCAATCGGATGCATACCACCAGCAGCTGTTGTCGATCGAGGAAGAGATTTTCAGCGGTCTGGGTCTTGCCTACCGTGTTGTCGATACCTGCACAGGAGATCTTGGGGCTCCCGCCTATCGCAAGTTCGACATTGAAGCCTGGATGCCCGGCCGGGGTGAGAACGGTGAGTATGGCGAGGTGACATCCACCAGCAACTGCACCGACTACCAGGCGCGCTCCCTGTCCATTCGATACCGCGATGAAAACGGGAAAACCCAATTTGTACATATGCTCAACGGAACCGCCATCGCCCTCAGTCGTGCCATGGTGGCCATCCTTGAGAACTACCAAACCGAGGATGGGTCGGTGCTCATTCCCCAATCCTTGGTGCCGTACACCGGCTTCACCAAGATCGAGGCGAAAGCCTAAGGAAGGAAAACAATGCTTACAAGCGCCTTGGTAACCGATTTCTATGAATTGACCATGATGCAAGGGTACTATTTGAACAAGCACAACCCCGAGGTCGTCTTTGATATGTTCTACCGCACAAACCCCTTCGAAGGAGGGTATGTGGTATTTGCCGGCCTGCACGACCTGGTGGATAAACTTGAGGCTTTGCAATTCAGTGATACGGATATCGAGTATCTTGGCAGCTTGGGCATGTTTGACTCCTCGTTCCTCGAGTATCTGAGAACATACCGGTTCGAAGGGGACATCTTCGCCGTCGAGGAAGGGACTGTGGTATTCCCCTCAGAACCTTTGCTGCGGGTGCATACAAACCTCATTGAGGCCCAGCTTATCGAAGGGCTTCTGCTCAATACCCTGAACTTCCAGAGCCTGATAGCAACCAAGGCTTCCCGCATGGCCTTGGCCAGCAATCGCGGCAGCTTGATGGAATTCGGACTGAGAAGGGCTCAGGGAGGCGATGGCGCACTGTCGGCAAGCAGGGCTGCATTCATCGGAGGTTGCCAGGTCACCAGCAACACACTGGCTGGAAAGGTTTTCCATATTCCGGTGGCTGGAACCATGGCCCACTCCTGGATCATGAGTTATCCCAGCGAATTGGAATCATTTCGTGCCTATGCAAAGCTCTACCCTGACAACACCGTACTGCTCATCGATACCTATGACACCTTGGGATCGGGTATCGACAATGCCATCATCGTCGGGCTTGAACAGCAAAAGAAAGGGAAATCCATCGGGGTGCGCATCGACAGCGGCGACCTTTCCTACCTTCCCCGGGTTATTCGCAAGAAACTCGACGATGCCGGCCTTACGGATGCAAAAATCGTAGTCTCCAACGATTTGACGGAGGAAATTGTGCAGACCTTGGTGCACGACGAGGTTCCCATCAACAGCTGGGGAATCGGAACGCACCTGGTGACCGGAGGAAGCCAAGCTTCGCTCAACGGGGTGTATAAACTCGCTGCAAAGCAGAATGCCGATGGAACAATCGTTCCCACCATGAAAATCTCCAACAGCTTTGAGAAGACCACCAATCCGGGCATCAAGCAGGTCTATCGGTTTTATGATGCTGAAGGTGGAGCGATAGCCGACCTTGTGACACTGCATCACGAGCAGATAGTCACCGGTAAAAAGTATACGTTCTACCATCCCTTCGCCGAGGCTGATTTCTTTGAGATGCAAAGCGACCGCTATACCCGCTGTGAGCCGCTTCTCAAAACAATCATGCAGGAAGGCAGGCGTGTGACGGAGAAACCCTCCCTGCAGCAGATTCAAGCATATGCACAAAAAAGCCTTGAAACATTTCACAAGAGCTATTTGCGGCAAATCAATCCGCATATCTACAAAGTCAGTCTCTCCTCCAAGCTTAAAAAGTTGAAGATGGACCTCTTGGTCGCCCAGCGCAGGAAGGCGAAGGACGAGCAGTAACTCACATTCGCTCGACAGCAAACCGCAGAGCCGTCCTCAACAGGGCGGCTCTTGTGTTCCTGCAATTGTCCAGATAAATCTCCCTGTGCGCCGTCCCCACTCTTCTCAGGCCGTGTTCGTCACAAAAGGCTTGCATTCTTGCCATACTTGCAACTTCATCCTTATAGGAACCGGTATGCAGAGCAGTGACACACAATCCCTCTTCGAGCAATCCAAGGTGGACGGAAGCAGTGGAAAGTCCTTGCTTGAATGCTACTTGGTCGCGCACCTGCAGGAAAAGCTCCTCGTTCAGCCAGTCAGGTTGGGCGATCATTGCCGACCACTGCCAGGTCCTCCGGTTCTCTGTTTCCAAGGGCACCCACAGGCACTCGAGCGGGGAGACGGCAAAGCTTTGATAGAGACGATGCCTGCCGAACTCAGCCTGCAAGGTAGTGCTGATGGCATAGAGCATCTGGACCGCCAGTTCATAGGCTTCGTCCTCGGCCTTGCCCTCCCCGTCAACGATGCAGTAGACCTGTTGAGGAGCGTAGACCAACGAGGGTTCTTTTTTGGGATTGTAGAGTTCTTTGAGAGCTTTTCTTACATCATACTCAATCAAGCGGACCTCCTTGTCAGAGGCAAAGCTCGATGGCTGTTGCCAAAGCCTGGGCTACACGCTGTCGATATTGCGGTGATACCAGGTTGCGTGCATCCTCTTCATTGGTTAGAAACCCGACCTCCACCAGCACGGACGGCATCCTGCTGGCATTCAGGACATAGATATCACGCTCCTTCACGCCCCTGTTGCGGCTGGTGACCAGCCTCTCGGACAATGTCTTCTCAAAGTTGGAAGCCACTACAAGGTTTCGATGGTTGAGCAATCGATTGAGTGAAAGAAGCGAATGCGAAGAAAACAGGCTGATGTTCTCAATCGGGGTTTTCTCATCGAGAAATGTCACCCGCTTGTTCTGTTGCTTGGTCAGGATCTCAAATCCTGAAGCTTCCTTGGTCTGTGCACTATTGACATGGATGGAGACAAAGAGCGCACTGCTTTGGGCTTTGAGGCTCTGTGAGTATGCCACCTCGCAACGTTGTTCTAGCGTTAGGTAGGTATCGTCGCTACGGGTCATGACCAACTGCAAATCCGGGTGGGAGACCGCCAGCAGTGCATGCAGGCGCTTGGTTATGTCCAGCGTCAAATCCCGCTCATACACAGTCCCCCCGGCGAAACTCCATGCATAGGAGGCTCCAGGGTCGTGACCTCCGTGTCCGGCATCCAGGATAATGGTTTTCACCGGATAGGAAAAAGGGTCGGCAGCGGCAGAAAGAGGAGAACACACCACAAGCAATACCATCAGGAAAAGTACCTTCTTCACGCATCCTCCTTGGGCCAACGGGCGCAGAGCTCTGCAAAATCAAGTTTTTGCAGCCAAAGCATGCGTTTCTTCACTTCCGTCTGATAGACTTCCTTGTCGAAAAACCCTTTGTATTTTCTTGCAACATTCTTTGCATTGATCTTCTGCACCGAGAGCGCCTTGGTATAGCACCTGAGGTACCCCTCTGCCTCGCTGCGGTCTTCAATGACGCTTTCTCGGTCGGGAAACTGCACCATCAACGCACTGTTGATCGAGACGGTATATCCGAGCAGGTGGCAACGAATTCCCCAATCCAAAGCCTGCCAATACTCGCTGTGGATAGCCTCATCAAAACCCCTGAGCCGTTGAAACAAGGCGCGGTCATACAAGCCCAGGCACATGAAAGGATAGAGGGTAGGAAGACTGACAGCCCTATCCAGACTGGGAAAACCGGAATCGGGATCCAAATGCCGGCCACACATGCGCGGCATCCTTCGACAGGGGATGATTTCGCGGTAGGCGTTGGCAACCACGGCTGAGAAGGCTGCCGGATGGTCGCTTTGGGTCATGGCATCCAAGAGAGTCGGGCCATCGAAGGTTACCAGCAACAAGTCGGAACGAACAATGAGAAACAGATTGGTCCTGCACTCGTTTGCAACCGCATTCACTTTTTCTCCGGTAAAGGTATGACTGGTGAAAACCAGGAAGGTCACATCCTTGTATGCTTCCTGCATGAGCCCCAGATCAAAACGTCCTTCCTGGGTTACTACATGCAGGCTGTAATTCATCTCACGGGTATACCAATCCAGGCAGTTGGTCAGCTGTTCGAGGTTTCCAGTATCGAGAATACCGATGGCAAGCTGTTCGGTATTGTGCAACCGAGTGACCCTGCTGCCGAGCTCTTGCTTTCTACGGTATATTCGATAGTTATTCAACATCGTCGAGCAACACCAAATCCTCTGGACGGAAAATCATGTCCTTGTAGCCTGTTCCTAGAATCCGTTGGATATCCTTGCTGCTATGTCCGGCAACACTGGCAATATCGGTACTGTTCAAATAGGGAACAGCCTTGGCAAACGGCTTTCCATCCGTTGAACAAACCTGAATGACATCTCCCTCGGAGAAAACCCCATGTACCCGAACCACCCCTTTGGGAAGCAGGCTTTTTTTGGAGAGCAGTGCTTGTTTTGCTCCATCATCCACCTCGATGGATCCCTGATGGGAGTTGTTGAGAATCCACCGCTCCCGCTGACTGAGCCGTTTGGTCGGATGGATGTAGGTTCCCAGCGCTTCTGATTCCAAAAGCCTCGGCAAGGCATTCTCCTCGTAGCCGCTGGCAATGATGGTTGCACACCCGGCAACTGCTGCAATTTTGGCAGCCAGGAGCTTGGTCTTCATTCCACCGGTTGAATAGGACGATCCTGCTCCACCAGCATATGCAAGAATTTTCTCATCCAACAACTCGATCTCACTGAGCAGCTGTGCATTGGTGTCCTTTTTAGGGTCTGCAGTATACAGCCCGGTGATATCGGTGAGGATGATCAACAAATCAGCGTCGATCTTGCTGGCGACCATGGCACTCATGCGGTCGTTGTCCCCGAAAGCAGAACCAATTTCGGCTGTGCTCACCACGTCATTCTCATTGAAAACAGGCACCACGCCCAAATCCAGCAGGGTGAAAACACTATTGCGGAGGTTTACGTAGGTAAGACGGTTGTTCAAATCCTTGCGGGTCAGCAGGATCTGCGAGCAAACCAGGCCATGCTTCTTGAATGCCCTGCGGTAACTGGACATCAACAGCGGTTGTCCGATCGAAGCACACGCCTGACGCATTGCAACCTGCTTGACCGGTCCCTTCAGGTGCAGCTCTTTCGCCCCCATGCCGATGGCCCCGCTGGAAACCAGGAGGACTTGGTAATTCTTTTTCATCAAGCAAGCAATCTGTTCAACGATGGAGTCGATGCGGGTCTCGTCGATTCCATCCTTGCAGCTGAGCAGATTGGTTCCCACCTTCAGCACGATACGTTTCACATCCGCCAAATCACGACTCATACCTCTTCTCCTGAAAGCATTGAGTGGCCGTCGCAGGCAAGCTCTTGATGCAGAAACGGCTTGGGAACCGCCCCTGCATAGGTAGAAACCACCTGGCCGGTTCCGCGTACCAGATACTTGGTACTCATCAAACCTTCCAAGCCTACCGGACCGCGGGCATGAATTTTTGCCGTACTGATACCTACCTCCGCTCCGAGACCGAATCGATACCCGTCTGAAAACCTGGTCGAGCAGTTCGCAAAGACATCGGCACTGTCGACTTGTGTAAAGAATGTTCTAACCGCCTGGGAATCCTCACTGACAATGGCATCGGTATGGTGCGACCCATACTCCTCAATATGCTCGATCGCCTGCTGTAGTGAGTCCACGACATGAATATTCACCTCGTTCTGCAAATACTCCCGCTCCCAATCGCCTTGCTCGTAGGGTATGGCCTGGATGCAGGAACAGACGACGCTGTCCCCATGGATGACAACATTTCCCTCAGCCAGTCTCCTGGCCAGAGGCTGGAGCACTTGTTTTGCCACCTTCTGATGCACAAGTATGGTTTCCACGGCATTGCAGGCGGCAGGATACTGGGTCTTGGAGTCAAAGGCAATTTCAACAGCCTTGTCCAAATCGGCTTTCTCATCGATATAGAGATGACAGATCCCATCTGCATGGCCGAGCACGGGAATCGATGTGTGCTCCATCACATACTTGACAAATTGATTGCTGCCGCGGGGAATGAGCAGGTCGATCTCATCCTCCATACCCAGAATCTGATCCACATCGCCGTGGCTTTCCAGGAGGGTCAACCAAGCATCACCGAGTGTGGATGATGCGCAGCTTTGCTTGATGACCTCCACCAGCGCAGTATTGGTTCGCTGTGCCTCCCTCCCCCCTTTCAGGATGATTCCATTGCCGCTTTTCAAGCACAAGGAGACTATCTGGATGAGAGCATCGGGCCGTGCTTCGAATATCATGCCGATCACCCCGATGGGGAACGTAACCTGCTCAAGGAGCAGGCCGGTATCGAGCAGCCTGCGCTGCTTGACCTTGCCGATCGGATCGTCAAGTTGGGCCACTTGCCTCAGGCCGGCAAGGGAGGCTTCAAGCTTCTCCTGTGAGAAAACCAGGCGCTTGATCAATGATTCTTTCTGTCCATTTTCCCGCGCAGAACGGACATCTTCCTGGTTTGCAGATGCAATGACGGGATATGCTGTTCGCAGATTCTCTGCCATCGCAAGCAAAAGGGCGTTTCTCTCTTCCTGCCTGCTGGCGGCCAAGCGCTTGGAACTCGCCCTCAGATCACGAATCCGCTGGTGTAATGCGTGTTTATCCATTCTTCAGGTCCTTTATCGTACTAACTATAACAGTAAACTGAATGGGCAAAGGTATCAAGGTGAAAAGAGATGGCCAAATGGGCAAAATCCGATTGCACTTTTAAAAATACAATGGTAAACTGCAACCATTCGCAACACCAAGGAGCTTTCCTATGAAGATTCGTTCGCTGCTTATATGCTTTCTTTTGCTGCCGGCCCTCCTCTTTGCCCAAGCTTCATCAGAGTCAGCCATGGACAATTCCGACTACTACACGGCCACCGATGCAAATAACCGCACGCTCAAGCTTGCACAAAAGCCTTCTCATATCCTGATCGCCGGCAAAGCCGGCAATATGCCTGCCAATGCGTTGTTTTTATTCGAGGAAGTGGAAAGCATGGACCTTACCCTGCCCAAAACCGACCAAGGGTTGGGCGATTTCTTTGCCTTCATCAGACCCGAACTGGACCAGAAGCCGCGCATCAGCCAGACGGCAAGTGCTGAGGAGATTGCCAGCAAAAACAGTGATTTGGTACTCATGAAAGCCACCCACTATGAATCCACTGCAAAAAAACTCGACCAGCTGGGCATTCCCAACTACACCATGAACCTTGAGAGTTATGAGGACTGGAAGAACGAACTCAGAGAGCTGGGAAAGCTGCTGAAGAACACCGCCCGAGCCGAACAGCTGATCAATCTCTACGAGACGCAGGTCCGATTCATCACCGACAGGGTCAAAGGCTTGAAAGAGGAAGAGAAAGTAAGAATCCTGCTGTTGCAGGCTGAACGTTCTGATGCAACCTATGCCTATAAAATCGCTCCCGATTCCTGGATGCAGACATGGATGGTGGAGACCGTCGGTGCAATTCCTGTCTACAAGGGTGCCAACAAGGCAGCCAACGGCTGGTCGACGGTCAGCTTCGAACAAATTGCTGCCTGGAACCCCGAGCTGGTCATTCTCGTCAGCTACAAGGATGCCAGCTACAAGTACGTGAAGGCTGTGCAGGAATCAGGGGTCTGGGCCAATCTGGACGCAGTGAAAAACGGCCGGGTAAAAGCAAGTCCTCACGATATGATGAACTACATCCAGCCTGTCGCTTCCTGGATATTGGGTCTGCAGTGGTTGGCAAAGGAGGCATATCCTGCTTTGTTTGCCGACTTGGATATGGAAGCACAAGTAAGGCGCTTCTATCAGGATTTCTACAATATAACAGACGAGGGGAAGCTTGATGTACTGCTTGACCTGTACCGATCGTCGGTGGCAATCAACACGTTATGAATGCCGCCCCCTTCTACAGAGTCGAGCAAAAACGGCGGGGCATCCGGCTGTCGCTCTTGTTGGTGGCAACCATCGCCCTCTCCGTCCTCTTTCTCTTTGCCGGCCGATATCCTAAACCCGGCTTTACCTTTCCCTCGGATTGGACCGATCCGATGGTCAACACCATAGTGCTTCAGGTCCGCCTTCCCAGGATCCTGCTGGCCCTGCTGGCAGGAGCCATGCTCAGTGCCAGCGGATTCACCTTCCAGATGCTGTTCTCAAATCCGTTGGTCGAACCTGGTTTTCTAGGGGTCAGCCAAGGCTCCGCTTTCGGTGCCGCCCTGATGATTGTGCTGGGTACGGGCAGCAGCGTTCTTGTCCAGCTCAGCGCCACATTCTTCGGCCTTACCGCCTTATTGGCTTCCTATCTCTTGTCCAAGCGTTTTCGCTTCGGAGGTGCACTGCTGCGTCTGGTACTCAGCGGTATCGCAGTCTCGGCCATCTACTCCAGCGCCTTGGGCGTGGTCAAGATTGTAGCGGAACCGACAAAAGACCTGCAGGACATCACGTTTTGGATGATGGGAGGACTATGGAATGCAACCTGGAACCAGATCTTCTCGATTCTCAGCATTGTGGTAGCCTGCCTGGTCATCCTGTTTTGCTATCGCTGGAAGCTCAATCTGCTTTCACTGCAGGAGAAAACCTCCTTCAGCGTAGGGCTCAACCCCAAGCGCGACAGGCTCATCCTGCTGATCGTTGCCACAGTGGGAACCACGCTGACCATCTCGATTACCGGCCTGATCGGCTGGGTCGGCTTGATCACCCCCCATCTGGGTCGCAAACTTTTTGGCTCGGATAGCTCCTACAGCTTCCCCGCATCCATGATTCTCGGCTCCCTCTTTTTACTGCTCTGTGATACCATAGGCAGGACGCTGCTGCCTACCGAAATTCCCATCGGCCTTCTGACCAGTTTTTTGGGAGCCTTCGTCTTCATCATCATCCTCTCGCTCAAGCATCAGGAGGGGAAAGCATGAAAGTTCTTGAGCTGGATCAGATCAGCTATACGTATCCAGGGGGGACCCAAGCCCTGGACTCTGTCTCCTTCACTGTTGAACAAGGGCAGTCGGTGGCGATTCTTGGTTCCAACGGAGCCGGCAAATCGACACTGCTCGACCTGCTGCTCGGGTGGAACAAAGCCAGAGGCATCTCCCTTTTCGGCAAGGAGCTTACCGAATACGGACGCAAGGAACTGGGAAGAAATCTCGCCTTGGTACCCCAAAGCGAGCACTACAACTTCTCCTTCACCCTGCTTGAATACACACTCTTCGGACGCAGCCCCTACCTTTCCCAGATGGGCACACCGACAGAGGAGGATGCCGCAATCGCCGTGGAAGCACTGGGAGAAGTAGGACTGGAGGCCTATCAGGACCGTCCGATCACCAGCCTCTCCGGTGGGGAGCACCAGCTGCTGCTACTGGCCCGCGCAATTGCCCAGCAAAGCCGGATTCTGCTGTTGGACGAACCGACCAGCGCCCTCGACCCTGCAAACCGGATGCGCGTCATCTCGATCCTCAAGAATCTCTTTGAGAAAGGAAAAACCCTGCTCTTCACCACGCACGATGCAAATTTGGCCTATGAGCTGGCCACCCATGTTGCCATGCTCAAAAAAGGTCGACTGCTCTGCTATGGACCCAAGGAGGAGACGGTGACATCAGAGATGCTCACCACCCTCTACGGAATACCTTTGAAAGTCGGTTCAATAGAGGGCAGGACGCTTATTTATTGAGCTCAAGGGGTACAAATGAAAACGATCGGACATCAAAGAGCCCCATATCGGTGAGTTTGTAGGTGGGTATCACCGGAAGCGACATGAAGCACAGGGTCATGAAGGGATCGATGTCCTTGCTGACATGAAGCTCACTGGTGGCGATTCGGTGCAGGGTATCCAGATTCCGGGCTATTTCAGGTCCGTTTCCGGTGCTCATCAATCCTGCGACGGGTTGGGCGAAAAATGCAAGGATTCTCCCCTGCTTCGCAATCACCATACCGCCGCCGCTGCCGACCAGGTGCGATACACACAAACTCATGTCATCATCGTTGTCCCCTGCTACGATGATGTTGTGCGAATCGTGGGCGACGGAGGTTGCCATCGCCCCGCCTTTCAGACCATAGCCCCGAAGCAAGGCAAGTGCAACGTTTCCGGTCCCCTTGTGGCGCTCTATCACCGCCAGCTTCACAATATCCTGATTGGAATCATGCACCCACATTCCATCCACTACGGAAACCGTGGCCTCACCAGCTTCGGTGACCACGCCGCCGGGAACAATATCGATGACCCGGACGTGGGTGTCCGACAGCTTGAGTTTCAATCGCTCAGTGCTGAAACCCTTTACATCCATCCGTCCAAGCACCCGGTCATCGGGTGTGTTTGCATCAGGCTTGAGCATTCCTCCATCCTGGGCGACCAATTTGCCTCCGATATAGACCTGGTGCATCGTAAACTCCGTCAAATCGTTGCACAGGCAGAAATCAGCTCGAAGCCCGGGCGCAATCGCCCCCCTGTCACTGAGATGATAGCAATCACAGCTATTGATCGTGGCCATGCAGAGGGCTTCGATCGGATCCAGGCCCGCACCTACAGCAAGCCGGACATTGTTGTTGATATGGCCTTCACTGAGGATGCTCTTGGGTTGTCGGTCGTCGGTGCAGAACATGCACCGTCTGCTGTTGCGCTCGTTCACCCCGCCAAGCAGTCCAAGCACATTGTTGCATGCCGAGCCTTCCCGAAGCATCACATACATGCCGCGTCGAACTCTCTCCTTGAGCTCCTCGGTCGTTTCGCACTCATGATCGGTTCTGATTCCGGCGGCGCAATAGGCATCCAAAGCAGAACCATGAATGGCAGGACTATGACCGTCAATGATTTTTTTCGCTTTTTTTGCTTCCCGGATCTTGTCCAGCACCAGCGAGGAACCGTTGACGACCCCCGGATAATCCATCATCTCCCCCAGTCCGAGCACCCGCTCATGCTGCAAAGGTGCAACCAGATCGGCAGCGTGCATTACGGCTCCGCTGTGTTCGAAGGTGGTTGCAGGAACACAGGAAGGGACCATGAAAAAGGCCTGCAAAGCGATGTTTTCTGAGGCATCGAGCATGTAGGAAAGCCCGTCAAGCCCGCAGACGTTGCAAATTTCGTGCGGATCGGCGATGACTGTCGTCGTCCCGCAGGGAACGACAAGGTTGCTGAACTCTGCAGGCGTTGCATGACTGGACTCTATATGGACATGGCTGTCGATCAAGCCGGGAATCAAATAGCATCGCCGGGCATCCACCATCAAGCGGGCCCTTCCCTCCCCCGGTTGGGCATACCCGGTAAAATATCCTTCGCTTATCAGCACATCCGCTTCAAACCACTCTTTATTATACACATCCAAGACACGGGCATTGGTAATGCAGAGTTGGGCTTCTTTTCGTAGTGAGGCGGTCGCAATCACCTCGCTCAGCACATCCAAAGAATCCATAAGCTCTCCTTTTTGGCAACATATTGCAACGTATTTTTCTTAGTGTACCATCTCAACAGGAATCTTCAAGGAAAAAAGTGACGTTTTCCTGCTCCTCTTTT